>PPYF01102348.1_pt1 | contig 145091 bp, 138 predicted proteins | sample 1559871 | NCBI WGS metagenome assembly PPYF01 (sample SAMN08240021, study PRJNA423297) | Human gut metagenome, whole genome shotgun sequencing project. | reverse complement strand
GAACATGGTATTACATGAACAACAGCGGAGCAATGGAAACGGGCTGGGTAGATGTAAACGGAACATGGTATTACATGAATAACAGCGGAGCAATGTGTACAGGTTGGGTAAATGTAAACGGAACATGGTATTACATGAATAACAGCGGAGCAATGTGTACAGGTTGGGTAAATGTAAACGGAACATGGTACTACATGCATGCAGATGGATCCATGGCAGCCAGTGAATGGGTTTATGTAGGAGATGAATGGTACTACATGCATGCAGACGGAAGCATGGCAACCAGTCAGTGGATTGACGGATGCTTTGTAGGTGCATCCGGAAAGATTGTATAAAGTATAAAAAATAAAATTTAATAAATATTAAATTTTAACTACAAAGGAGCTGTTGCTTCTACGATAAAAAATCGTGGAGCAATAGCTTCCTTTTTTTTTGTTTTATGTTAGAATAAAGGTATCGGAAACAAGATTGGGGATTAAAAGGAAAGTGTATGAGGGAAAAAGTAATGGAGAAGATGAAATTAAAGTATCTGGAAAAAATGGCAGAGCTGTACCCCACAATGGCAGAGGCATCTACGGAGATTATTAATTTACAATCAATTTTAAATTTACCCAAGGGAACGGAGCATTTTATTACAGATATACATGGAGAATATGAAGCGTTTTCTCATGTGTTAAAAAATGGTTCAGGTTCCATTCGAAGAAAAATTGATACTGTTTTTGGGCATACCATGAATAAACAGGAAAAGAAAAGTCTTGCTACTTTAATTTATTATCCAAAAGAAAAGATAGGGCTGATTAAGAAGCAGGAAACAGATATGGAAGAATGGTACAAAATTACCTTGTATCGTTTAATTGAAGTATGTAAAAAAGCTGCATCAAAATATACGCGTTCAAAAGTGAGAAAAGCTCTTCCAAAAGATTTTGCTTATGTTATTGAAGAATTGATAACGGAAAGATGGGATATTACAGATAAAGAGTCTTATTATGAACAAATTATATGTACTATTATTGATATTGGTCGTGCAGAAGAATTTATTATTGCCTTATCAGAACTGATACAGAGACTGGTGGTAGACCATCTTCATATTCTGGGTGATATTTATGACAGAGGGCCTGCACCTCATCGAATTATGGACAAACTGGAAACCTATCATTCTTTGGATGTTCAGTGGGGAAATCATGATATTTTATGGATGGGAGCGGCTGCGGGACAGGAATGTTGTATAGCAACAGTTATCCGAATTTGTGCCCGCTATGGAAATCTGGATATTTTGGAGGATGGGTATGGCATCAATTTATTGCCGTTGGCAACCTTTGCTCTCACATATTATAAAGACGATGCCTGCCAGTGCTTTAAAATTAAAGGAAATCATCAGCTAAATCCAGTTGAACAGGATTTGAACATGAAAATGCACAAAGCAATTTCCATTATTCAATTTAAGCTGGAAGGACAGCTTCTTATGAGAAGACGAGAATTTGGTATGGCAGACAGGGCGCTTTTAGACGATATTGATTATTCAGAAGGAACAATTCGTTTAAAAGGAAAAGAATATAAACTGTTGGACAGTTATTTCCCGACGATTGATGCAGAAAATCCTTATGAATTGTCAAGAGAAGAAAAAGAAGTTGTGGAGAGGCTGGTATCTGCATTTGTAAGCTGTGAAAAATTACAAAACCATATACAGTTTCTGCTGAAGAAGGGAAGTATGTATAAGATTTTTAATGGAAATCTGCTTTACCATGGCTGTATTCCCATGAATGAAGACGGCAGCCTGAAAGAAGTACAGATTTATGAAAAATCTTACAGGGGAAAAGCCCTGTACGATGTGTTGGAATGTTATGTTCGTAAAGCATTTATGGCACGAGACGGAAAAGAAAAGGAGAGAGGGAAGGACATGCTATGGTATATCTGGACCAGCCCGAACTCGCCTTTATTCGGCAAAAACAAAATGGCAACGTTTGAACGCTATTTTTTGGCAGAGAAGGAAACACATCAGGAAATAAAAAATCCATATTATAATTTTCTGGAAAGTGAAGAAATAGCAGAGCGGATTTTTGAAGAATTTCAGGTAAAAGGAGAAGGAAGACATATTGTAAACGGTCATGTTCCGGTGCACCATACCTCAGGAGAAAGTCCGATTAAATGTAAAGGGAAAATTCTTGTTATTGATGGAGGTTTTTCAAGAGCATATCAAAAAGAGACCGGTATTGCAGGATATACTTTAATTTATAATTCATGGGGGATGATTTTAGCTGCTCATGAACCATTTACATCTACACAGGATGCTATTACAAAAGAAAGTGATATTCTTTCCGACAGTATTTTAGTAAAAAGGGTGACAGAAAGAAAAAATGTAGGGGCAACAGATACAGGTGCAAAATTAAAAGAAAGGATAGCAGAACTGAAAGAGCTTTTAGATGCTTATAGAAACGGACTGCTGGTAGAAAAGCTATGAGAAATGAACAGATAAAAATCCAAGTAGAAGGTTCCGGAAAAGACGTATGTTTGGAAACTTATATTTTGGGAGATGTAATGGATGGTGCAAGGAATAGAAAGACACCGTTAGTATTGATATGTCCGGGAGGAGGTTATGCCATGACTTCCAATCGAGAAGCGGAGCCTATTGCTCTGCAGTTTAACAGCATGGGATATCAGGCAGCAGTTTTACGGTATTCCTGTGCTCCGGCAGTTTATCCTACAGCACTTTGTGAAGTGGCACAAAGCGTGAAGCTTATCAGAGAACATGCAGAAGACTGGAATGTAGATGCAGAGAAAATTATTGTTATGGGATTTTCAGCAGGAGGGCATTTGGCAGCCAGTTATGGTGTGTTTTGGAATGAATCATGGTTAACAGAGAAAATGCAGTGTGATAAGCAACTTTTAAAGCCAAACGGACTTGTTTTGTGTTATCCGGTTATCAGCTCTAAGGAGGAAATTGCACATCAGGACAGTATAAAAAATCTATTGGGAGAATCTTATCCGGAAATGAAAGAGCAGGTGTCATTAGAGGATAAGGTGGGAAAACATACACCGAAAACTTTCCTGTGGCATACTTTTACAGATCCTGTCGTTCCTTTTTGGAATTCTTTCCGATTTGCAGAAGCATTGGGAAAAGCAGGGGTTCCAATGGAATATCATTTATATCCGCAAGGAGGGCATGGACTTTCTCTTGCCAATGAACAGACAGCAAATGAAGAAGGAAAAGGTGTGGAAAAAGTATGTCAGAGCTGGGTTCCCCTTCTTCGTTCATGGATGCTGGAAAATTTCGGACTTTATTCGTAAAAAAGCCTTGCAATTATAGAAAAAATTGTGATATAATGCTTGCGTTGCTAAGTGCAATGTAGAAAATAACCACGCCTGTGAATTTCAACGGGGGGTGCTTAGAAAGTCCCGAAGGAGCAGAAGCAGGTGGAAGAGAAAACCAAAGGAGAGAAAAAAATGAGCGTTATTTCAATGAAACAGTTACTTGAAGCAGGTGTTCATTTCGGACATCAGACAAGAAGATGGAACCCTAAAATGGCACCATACATCTACACAGAAAGAAATGGTATCTACATCATCGACTTACAGAAATCTGTAGGAATGGTTGACGATGCATACAAAGCAATCGCTGACATCGCTGCAGAAGGTGGCACAATCCTGTTCGTAGGAACAAAGAAACAGGCTCAGGATGCTATCAAAACAGAAGCTGAAAGATGTGGAATGTTCTATGTAAATGAAAGATGGTTAGGCGGTATGCTGACTAACTTCAAGACAATCCAGAGCAGAATTGCAAGATTAAAAGAAATCGAAGCTATGGAAGCTGATGGAACATTTGATGTTCTGCCTAAGAAAGAAGTAATCAACCTGAAAAAAGAACTGGAAAAATTACAGAAAAACCTTGGCGGAATTAAAGAAATGAAAAAACTTCCAGATGCTATCTTTATCGTAGACCCGAAAAAAGAAAGAATCTGTGTACAGGAAGCTCATACATTAGGTATTCCGTTAATTGGTATCGCTGATACAAACTGCGATCCAGAAGAATTAGATTACGTAATCCCAGGAAACGATGATGCTATCAGAGCTGTAAAATTAATCGTTTCTAAAATGGCTGATGCTGTTATCGAAGCAAACCAGGGCGAAGCTGCTGATGCTGAAGAAATCTTCGTAGAAGAAACAGAAGAAGTTGTAGAAGAATAATCTTATTCAAAATGGAATAACTGAAGCTGTCATATAAAATTAAATTTTATGTGACAGCCTTATTCCGTATAAACGGTATTATACAGGAGGAATTTAAAATGGCTATTACAGCAGGAATGGTAAAAGAATTAAGAGAAATGACAGGCGCTGGTATGATGGACTGTAAGAAAGCTCTTACAGCAACAGAAGGCGATATGGATAAAGCAGTAGAATTTTTAAGAGAAAAAGGTCTTGCAACAGCTCAGAAAAAAGCTGGACGTATTGCAGCAGAAGGTCTTTGCCAGACTTTAGTTTCTGCAGACGAAAAACACGCAGTTGTTGTTGAAGTAAATGCAGAAACAGACTTCGTTGCTAAAAACGATGTATTCCAGGGATATGTAGCTCAGGTTGCAGAAGCTGCTATGGAAACAGAAACAACTACAACAGAAGATTTCCTTGCTTCTCCATGGAAATTTGATACAACAAAAACTGTAAACGAAGCTTTAGCAGCACAGATCGCTGTTATTGGTGAAAACATGAACATCAGAAGATTTGCGAAAGCATCTGAAGAAAATGGATTTATTGCTTCTTATACACATATGGGCGGAAAAATCGGCGTTTTAGTTGATGTTGAAACAGACGTTGTAAACGATGCAGTAAGAGAAATGGCTAGAAACGTAGCAATGCAGATTGCTGCTTTAAAACCACAGTACACAAACAGTTCTGAAGTAAGTGAAGAATATATCGCACATGAAAAAGAAATTCTTCTTGCTCAGATCATGAACGATCCAAAAGAATCCCAGAAACCGGAAAAAGTTATTCAGGGAATGATTAGCGGACGTATCAACAAAGAATTAAAAGAAATCTGTCTGTTAGATCAGGTTTATGTAAAAGCTGAAGACGGAAAACAGAACGTAGCTAAATATGTAGAAGAAGTTGCAAAAGCTAACGGCGCTAAAATCACTGTAAAAGGATTTGTTCGTTTTGAAACAGGCGAAGGAATCGAAAAGAAACAGGAAGATTTCGCTGCTGAAGTTGCTGCACAGATGGGAAACTAAATTCCTAGACAGCATGAATTTTAAAACCCTTGAAAAGCCCAGAAAATGGGCATTTTCAAGGGCTTTTTGCGGTTTAAGAGAAAATCGTAAATTATCATAAAATACCGTATTTTATCATTAGATTTGGGGAAAATTTGGGGGAAGACTTGGGGGAGAAGCTTCCCCCAAATGCCATCTTAAACTTTGCCTCTTTCTTCTGAATAAAGAAGAGAAGTTTGCTTGTCGTTTCTTTTTGGGGGATAACACTATCCCCCAAATTTGAACGTAAAATAGTGTATCTTCCCCCAAATTATCGTAAGTTATCGCATGGAAAATAGGGATTGAGGAAAGATGTGGGATAATTTATAATATAAGAAAGAAGCAAATGAATACTTGGCAGAATATTTTGTGTCCTAGTGTGTCGGAGCCTTAAAAAGCGTGATATTTGGCAGTATTTAGTGCTGTTTTGTACGGAATTTGCGGATATAGAAAATCTAAATGGACAGGATGATACGAGCCGAATGGATGGAATTTGTGACTTTTTGTGGAGAAAATTCGTAATGAGAATAGTACATGCATAAAAAAAGTGGTGTAGTGTGGAGGAAAAGAATGAGATTACTTGCAAGAGATTTGAAACCAGTAACATTAATGAAAGTAAACGGTGACCTTTATCATGGTATAAGAGTGAATCTGCAAAGTTCGGTAAATAAACTATTAACGCAAGCTTTTGATATACCTTTTGAAGAAGGTGATTTTATTGAACGGGAATTGAAGAATGGTATAAAAGAAAAATACATAATTTTAAAAATAAATTATTCTACAAATGTGATTAACATGGATATTGAGAAGGTTACAGATTTAACTAAAAATAGAGGAGAGAAGATCATGGAGGAGAGGGAGAGAATAGTAAATAACACAAATAATTTTTATGGAGAGGCAACAGGAATACAAATTCAGCAAGGAACAAACAATTCTTTACAAGAGCAGACAATAACCCAAGAGTTTAATTATGCTAAAGTGAAAGAAGTTTTAGAGCAAATTAAAAAGTATGATAGTATGTTTGATGAAGAGTATGGAGAAAAAGCACCGGAGCTAAGAAATATGATTGAAGAAATAGAAGTTTTATTACAAAAGAGAGAAAATCCGAGTAAAATAAAAATGGTATTGACTGAAATTAAAAATTTATCTATTGGTATAGCAGGCAGTTTAATTGCTTCGGGTATCCTTGCAACTATTGCTCCGATATTATAGGTGGTGAACAAAAGTGGGAATAGTAATTGAATTACAAAGAGAGGCGTTAGATGAAAAAATATCTATTGAATCTTTGATGAGAAAGGCTTACTTAGTAGCCAGAAAGCTTAATCTGAAAGAGTTTGAAGAATGGATAAGCCAAGAGCAAAATGGGTACAAACAAGAAGTTCCGGAATATCGGAATATAGCAGGTGAAATTAAAGCATGGAATCCTTATCATGGCTGGATCCCAATGGTCTTATCTGCTGACATATCAGATTTGGTTTCTAAAATGCCGATACCTACTTCAATTTCAGAATTACAAGATGTGTATAACTCAAGTGAAGGTACAGTATGTTTATCTGTAAATGGAACCTTAACCGAATGGTTTAATTCTAATATGGATTTTATACCCACCAAGTATCAATTTTTTTCTACGAAAAGTGAATTGTATAGAATTATGAGTACGGTGAGAAATAAGATTTTGGATTGGGCATTACTTCTTGAAGAAAATGGAATAGTGGGCGAAGGAATGACATTTAGCGATATAGAAAAGAAAATAGCTCATAACACTCAAGTTATCAATAATTACATAAATAACTTTTATGCTGAAGTTTCTGATATAGATATGCAACAAGGACAATAATGAGCTTTATATATCTAAAAGATTTTTTGCATTTTTGAAAATTCAAAGCATCATTTCTATTACTATAAAATAAAAGCGGAGGTGTTGATAATGACATTCAGAGAGGGTGTAGTTATTTCTGCTTATATAGGGGGGCTTTGTGAATTGTTTCGATTTGTTCACGAATACATCAAGGAAATATTGGGAGGGGAACTGTTTAGATATTAAAAAGTTTAATATTTGGCGATATTCAGAGCTGTTTTGTACGGAATTTGAGGATGAAAGAGGACTAAACGGACGGGATGATATGAGGTAAATGGATGGAATTTTTGACTTTTGGTTTTATAAAGATTTATAATAGGGAAAATTAATTGGGAGGATACATGGCATTAGATTTTTGGTACAATGAAGCTGAGAAAAAAGAACAAGATGAAAAATGGAAGCAGGATTTTAAAAATATCGGAGGAGATGTATATTCCTTTTTTATAGACACTGCGATTGAAAAAGGATATGAAAATCGAGAGGGACAATGGGATATGTCTTTTGAAATAACAGATGCAATGAAGAATAGACAGCATATTGTAGTCGAAGCAGGCGTTGGAATTGGAAAGACATTTGCTTATATTGTACCTCTTTTATATTATCATAAGAGATATAAAAAGCCGATAGTAATAGCGACATCCACCATTGCATTACAGGAGCAGTTAGCAACGGATATTAAAATCATCGAGGATATAATTGGATACTATCCAGATATAGTTCTTGCAAAAGGGCAGAATCATTTTCTATGCAAATATAGATGTGATGCGTATTTCCTTTGTGAAAAAGATGAAACGATTAGAAAAATATATGCGGAAATTGAAAAAGGCGGATGTCAGAAGGCAGATTGGGATATTTATATACCAGATAATATATGGAATCAAATAAATGTAAAAGAGTTTAATCCTGTATTTTGTAGGCAGAATTGCGTTCATAAAGATTACTGTTTCTATTATAGCTTGAGGCATGAACTATTAACCACAAATGGAATTATTTTATGCAATCAGGATTTATTGACGATAAATTTAAGAAAGCGTCATAATTTTTCAAAAGAAATTATTACAGATAGATTTCAATTCGTTGTAATAGATGAAGCACATAACTTGGAAGGTAAAGTTAGAAATTCATATACAACAGAGGTAAGTTATATTTCACTGCAAAGGACCGTTGAGCAAGCAAGAAAAATTGCCAGAGGATTGGGAAATACAATTGATAAGAAACTTAAAAGATATTATAAACATTTGGACAGCGTTTTTGATTCTTTAAACTTACAAGTAAAAGATCAGGATAGAATAGCAAAAAAAGAAAATCGTGAAATTGAGAGATATTATCTTGACCGAAACATTCCGGCATTGCAAGGATTAAAAGACTGTGTTCATGATATATTTTTGGAAGTATCTATGCAGTTTGGAGTAGATGATTCTTATAGAAATAAAGATTATGATGCAGAATTAGAAGCATTGGAGTTACAGGAAGAGTTTTGGACAGCTATGCTGAAAGAAGAGTGTGAAGATATATTTTGGATGACTTTAAATGGAAAAGGGAAAAAGGGAATAGTATTAGCAAATTGTCCAAAGGATGTTAATAAATTAACTGAACGTCTCTTTTTTTCGGATGCTGATTTTACAACAATACTGACATCAGCAACGATAACAAGTGGCGTCGGGGAAGATTATGAAGAAGGTTACAAATATTTTATTGCAAACACAAATTTCCCGATGGAGAAAGGTTTTATTGCTGAACCTAAATATTCTCCTTTTAACTATGATGAACATGCAATGATTTATTACACAGAGGATATGCCTCACCCAAGTCATGAACGGAAGAGGTTTATTGAAAGAGGGATTGACGAGATTGTACGGATATTGGAAATATCCAAAGGAAAGGCATTGATCCTTTTTACTGCTAAAAGTGATATGCTTGAAGTATACGAAGGGTTAAAAGAAAGAGTGCCATATAGAGTTTTAATACAAAATGGAAGTGCATCACAAAGTGATACAATTGCTGAATTTAAAAAGGATGTTAATTCGGTATTGTTGGGAACGGGTACATATTGGGAAGGTATCAGTGTTGAAGGAATAGCATTGTCAAATTTAATTATCTTTAAATTACCGTTCCCAGTTCCAGAACCGATTATTGATTATAAAACAAGTATTTGCCAAGATGGCTTAATGGAAGTGCTAGTACCTGAGATGATTATAAAATTGAAACAAGGAATTGGTAGGTTAATAAGAAGTGAGAAGGATTTTGGAATTGTTTCAATTATTGATTCAAGAGTAGGTGAAAAATCTAAAGCAAAATATAAAAGGAATATTTGGGAAGCACTACCTATAAAGAATAGAACATCCGATTTTGATGAAATTGAAGAATTTTATAATTTATTGAATAGCGGCAAAAAGGAAGATGTATGTTTACAAAAGAGGAATCGGTAATAAAAAGTATTTTACTGATTCATAAGGAAATATTTACAGCAAGATATTACATACCCAGTTGGTTTTACAAGAATCAACTGGGATTTTTTATGCCTAAATTTCCATACATAGCCATTCCCCACAAAGGAGTGGCTATTAAATTTGAGAAGAAAGGAGGAAGTCAGAGGATGACATCAAAGTGTAAAGTAATTGCGATTGCGAATCAGAAAGGAGGCACAGGGAAAACAACGACAACGGTAAATCTTGGAGTGGGATTGGCAAATGAAGGGAAAAAGGTGCTTTTAGTAGATGCTGATCCGCAGGGAGATTTGACCACATCATTAGGTTGGGCAGATCAGGATAATCTTCCGGTAACACTTGCAACACACATGGAAAGTATTATCCGGGATAAGAGTATAAATCCGGATGAAGGAATGTTGCATCATGCGGAAGGTGTTGATTTAATTCCAGCAAATATTGAATTGTCAGGAATGGAAATGCTGCTTGTGAATGCAATGAGCAGGGAAACAACATTGAAAACGTATCTGGAACTGTTAAAGAAATCCTATGATTATGTTCTGATCGACTGTATGCCAAGTTTGGGAATGCTGACAATCAACGCATTAGCGGCAGCGGACAGCGTGATTGTACCGGTTCAGGCGCATTATCTGCCTTTAAAGGGAATGACGCAGTTAATACAGACGATTAAAAAGGTACAACGCCAAATCAATCCGTCTTTGAAAGATTTAACGGTTACTTAAATACACATCCAACGCATCCATTTTTTTCAACGCATCTTCTTGCCCCAAATCATACATTTCCTGAATTTTCTCCAAATCCCTTTCAATACGTTTGATATCTACAAATCTGGAGGGCCTCAGCACAAAAATTTTTCCCGCAGCCTCCAAATCCTTTACCATATCCAACTGCTGATTATATATACGATATCGATTATTTATTGCTTCTGTCAGATACGGATATTTCCGATAATAAATTTTTGGAAGGAGTGTATTACTTTTCTTTTTTCGGTAGTCCTCCGGTCTTGTAAGAACCACAATATTTTTATCGCATCCCATATCCATAAGCTTCTCAATAGGAATACTGTCAGATATGCCGCCGTCTAAGTAACTTTTACCGTGTACAATCACAGGATTTGACAAAAACGGCATAGAACCGGATGCACGCAGATATTCCATCTGGTCTTCTTTTTTCAAATCATCGATTTTTATATATTCTGCTTTGCCGGTTGTCATATTCGTTACTACTGCGTAAAAATCTTCTTTTCCGTTTTTATAGGTTTCAAAATCAACAGGGTCTAAGTCATTGACAATTTTATTAAAACAGAAATCCTTATTCATAATATTTCCTGTGGTAATCAGTGAGTGAAAACCCATGTAATTTTTGCAGGAGGCAAATCTTTTATTATATCTCAAAACCCGTCCCATTTGTTTTGATTTGTAATTCATTCCAAATAAAGCTCCGGCGGAAACGCCGATTATAGTGTCTATGGAAATGTGATTTTGCATAAATACATCCAGTACACCGGCGGTGTATAATCCTCTCATAGCCCCGCCTTCCAGCAGTAATCCGGTTGTCATAGTTGTTCAGCTCCTTCTTGCTTCTTTTGATTTCTAATTTTATACTTTTAAGAATTGTAAAGCAATAGTTTTAAAACCTTAAATGGAAAAAATTAGGATTTTATACGAAAAATCCTCTAAAATTAAGTGAAAAAAACGAAAAAGAATATGTGTTTCCCCTTGCATAATTTATGGGATTAGTATAAAATGTACGTATAAGTGGTAGAAAGTGGTGGAAAGTGGTGCTAAATGGGTGGCTGATGGCAGAAGTACCTGTGAAGCGTCATAGAGAATTATAAAGGGGAGATTTATAGTTCTCACGAAAGAAGGTGACGTTCGTATGTTCATGGGAGAGTATAGTCATACAATAGATGCAAAAGGAAGAATGATTATTCCGGCTAAGTTCAGAGAAGAGCTGGGAGAAGAATTCGTACTTACCAAAGGATTGGATGGCTGTTTATCCATTTATCCCAACAACGAATGGAAAGCCTTTGAGGAAAAGCTGAAAGCTTTACCACTTAATGATAAAAATGCAAGAGCCTTCTTACGTTTCTTTGTAGCCAGTGCTACCATGTGTGAACTGGACAAGCAGGGGAGAATACTCGTACCGGGAACGTTGCGGGAATTTGCTGGTCTCAATAAAGACGTGGTATTAACTGGAAATCTTACGAGAATCGAAGTCTGGAGTAAGGAGAAGTGGTTGGAAAACAGCAATTACGAAGACATGGATGCCATTGCAGAAGGTATGCAGAGTATGGGTATTGTTATCTAAGTATGCTAGGAGAGAAAAATGGAATTTAAACACCAATCCGTATTACTGGAAGAAACCGTAGGGAACTTAAGGGTAAAGCCTGACGGAATTTATGTTGATGGAACACTGGGAGGCGGCGGACATTCTTATGCAATATGTCAGCAGTTATCTGCCAAGGGGAGCTTGATAGGTATAGATCAAGATGAAGCGGCAATAAATGCTGCGGGAAATCGGTTGCAGGAGTTCAAAGAACAGGTGACGATTATCCGCAGCAATTATTGCAACATGAAAAGAGAGTTACAAAAGATAGGAATTACATCTGTTGATGGAATTGTTTTAGATTTAGGGGTATCTTCTTATCAGCTGGACAACAGTGAGCGAGGCTTTACTTACAGAGAAGATGTCCCTCTTGACATGCGTATGGATCAGAGAAATCCCCGCACAGCCAAGAATATTGTAAATGAGTATAGTGAAAATGAGCTCTACCGCATTATTCGTGATTACGGCGAGGACAAGTTTGCGAAAAACATTGCAAAACATATCTGTATGGCAAGGCAGGAAAAAGAAATAGAAACAACGGGGGAATTGATTGAGATTATCAAACGTGCAATTCCCATGAAAATGAGAGCAGTAGGCGGTCATCCGGCAAAGAAAACGTTTCAGGCAATTCGAATTGAATTAAATCAGGAATTGGATGTACTGAGAAATTCGCTGGATGATATGATTGAACTGTTAAATGACCAAGGAAGAATTTGTATTATTACCTTCCATTCTTTAGAAGACCGTATTGTAAAAACGATTTTTAAAAGAAACGAAAATCCTTGTACATGCCCTCCGGGATTTCCGGTATGTGTATGCGGAAATCAATCAAAGGGGAAAGTGATTACAAGGAAACCAATTCTTCCAAGCGAAGAAGAACTGGAAATGAATAAACGCTCAAAAAGCGCTAAGCTAAGAGTGTTTGAAAGAGTGAAGCAGTAGGGAAAATGACCTGATAAGGGGAGAGTTTCATGGCAAGTACAAGGAACCGAAACAAATATAACAACAGAAGAGCGCAAAGGCGTGGAGCTTATTTTGAAGATGGAAATGCAGCCCGCCGTTTAGATGAGGTACCTAGTCAGCCAAAGAAGAAACTAAGCAGGACTGCACGAAAGAACCGAGTAAAAAGTACAAATATGGGACGGGGATATATGGTATTTCTTTCTCTGATTTGTGCTTTGGCAACAGGTGCGTGTGTGCATTATATTAAACTGACTGCAGAATTAACTGCAAAACGCAGCGCAGTAGCAGAAAAAGAGCTTCAGTTAAATGAGCTGAAAGCCGAGAATGATGCGTATTACAGTGATGTAATGACAAATGTGGACTTAAATGAAATTAAGGACAGAGCCATTAATGAGCTGGGTATGCAGTATGCAACAGAAGAACAGATTAAATATTACACACCGGGAAATAACAACTATGTGCGGCAATATCAGGATGTACCGGAAAATTAAGTAGGTGGAAGATTGAATAAACAAGAATCTCAAAAGAGGAAACTTACAAAAAAGATGAAATTAAAGCTGGCGGGGGTATTTGGAATAGCTCTGCTGGCTTTAGTCAGTTTATTGGTGGGAATTACGATTATCAATGCAAAATTCGGGAATAAGTATACGCAGCAGGTGCTTTCTCAGTCTCAGCAGCAGTATACCAATAAGACATTGCCCTTTAAAAGAGGCAGTATTACAGACCGAAACGGAACCATGCTGGCAAATAGTGTAAAAGTCTATAACCTTATTTTGGACTGCAAAGAGGTAAACGGACACGAAACCTATAAAGAGCCGGTAAAGGAAGCGCTGGAAACAGTTTTTGGAATTGAAGACAGTGAAATTGAAAATCTTTTGGAAAATGAAGAGACAAAGGACAGCCAGTATCAGATTTTGAAAAAAGAAGTCACCATGGAAGAAAAAAAGAGCTTTGAAGAAGCCAATAAAGTACCAACTGATGAAGAAGCCAAAAAAGCGCTGGGAGAAGAGGAATTAAAGAGACGTCAGAATGTCAAGGGAATTTACTTTGAAGATACATATAAGCGAGTGTATCCCCTAGACAGTCTTGCCTGTGATGTTATTGGCTTTACCGATGCGGGAAATACAGCTACATGGGGCTTGGAAGGGTATTATAACAGTACCTTAAACGGAAGCAACGGAAGAAAATTCGGATACTTAGATGAAAATGCTTCCTTAGAGCAGACCATTGTAGAGGCAGTAAACGGGAAAAATCTTACGACTACTTTGGATGCCACTATTCAAACTATTGTAGAAAAGTATATTACAGCTTTTGACCGTGCCTTGTCGGCAGGACCGAACAATAAAAAAGATGCAAAGAAAAAGGGCGCTGAAAATATTGCCGTGATTGTAGAAAATCCCAATAACGGAGAAATTCTTGCAATGGCAAGCTCCGGAACGTATGATTTGAATAATCCCAGAGATTTATCAGGAAGCTATACAGAAAAAGAAATCGAAGCAATGGATGACGAGCAGACAAAAGATGCGTTATTTAATATGTGGAAAAATTACTGCGTCAGCCAGAACTTTGAACCAGGTTCTACGGTAAAACCCATTGTAGTGGCAGGAGCTTTAGAGTCAGGCGCAATTACAGAAAACAGCCGTTTTCTCTGTGACGGCGGTGAGGAAATCGGTGAGGATTATGTCCGCTGTGCGGTTTATCCGGATAATCACGGCGCAGAAAGCTTAGGGGAGGTTATTCAGAATTCCTGCAATGACGGAATGATGGCAATCGGCAGAAAAATGGGTGCAGCCAAATTTTTGGAGTATCAGCAGAGATTTAATTTCGGTACCAGAACAGGTATTGATTTGCCCAATGAAGAAACAGGTCTTTTGTTTACAGAAGATAATATGTATGAAATGGAGCTGTCCACCTCTGCTTTCGGTCAGGGCTTCAACTGCACCATGATACAGGAAATTTCAGCTATGGCAGCGGCCATTAACGGCGGTATCTATTATCAGCCGCATTTGGTAAAAGAAATTACAGATGAAGACGGAAAAGTTGTGAAAAGCATTCAGCCTAATATTTTAAAGCAGCCCATATCCGAAGAGGTTTCAGCGGATATTCGAGAATATATGGGAATGAGTGTGACGGACGGTACCAGTAAAAAGTCTAAGGTAAAGGGCTATTCCATGGGAGGTAAAACAGGAACAGCGGAAAAACTGAATGAAAAGGAAAAAGGAAATTACCTTGTTTCCTTTATCGGATTTGCGCCTCTTGATAATCCGGAGCTTTTGATTTATGTAGTTGTGGACACCCCAAATGTAGAGGAGCAGGCATCCAGCTCTTATCCTCAGTTTCTGGCACAGGCAATTTTATCAGAGGTGCTGCCTTATATGAATATTTATATGGATGAGCCTACAACAGAAGAGACTGTTTTATGGCAGGGCTTTTACGGAGTGCCGAAGCTTACAGATATTGAAAAAGACGGTGTTTCCAATCCTTACGGCACGATTTTGGACCAGGGCTTTGGAGACGGAGAGTCTCAGGATGTAGAGGAAAATGACGAACATTCAGACGGAATTACCAATGAAGATGCGGGAATAGAAGAAGACGACCCTGAATATGAGGATGACCCTTACGGAATGGAAGAACTGGAGGATGACATCCGAAGATAAACGTATTTTGGGATATTGATACATTTTTCAGCATATAGCCGGGAGGTGTATCAATATTTCCGAAATACGTTTTTCATTTCATATAGAAAAAAGAGAATACATATAGTATAGAGATAACGGGAAAAGGCAGAATTATGAGAAAAAACAGAACGTATCATAAAAAGAAAACCGTGTTGGTTTTTGCTGTATGTATTTTTCTTTTGGCAGGACTTATGGGACGTATGGTATATTTAATGATTATTCAGTCGGATTATTATGCAAAGAAAGCAGAACAGCTTCATGAAAGAGAACGAGATATTAAAGCGGCAAGAGGGCGGATTTTAGATTGCAAAGGGGAAATTTTGGCAGATAATAAAGCAGTTTGTACGATTTCCGTTATTCACAGTCAGATAAAAGAGCCAGAAAAGGTTGTGGAAATGCTTCACAAAGAATTGGGCATATCTGTGGAGGAAGCTCAAAAAAGAGTGAGGACCGTTTCTGCCATAGAAAGAGTAAAGACAAATGTAGATAAAAAAACAGGAGACAAAATACGAAGCTATGGACTAGACGGTGTAAAAGTAGATGAGGATTTTAAACGAAGTTATCCTTTTGATGAATTGGCATCAAAGGTTTTAGGTTTTACAGGAGGTGACAATCAGGGAATTATTGGCTTAGAGGTTATGTACGAGGATGTGTTGAGGGGAATTAACGGAAAAATTCTTACCACTACGGACGCCAGAGGGATTGAGTTGTCAGAACTGGGAGAAAGCCGTGTGGAGCCTGTTCCGGGTTATGACCTGCATTTGAGCCTTGATAAGAATATTCAGATGTATGCACAGCAGGCAGCGGAAAAAGTTATGGAACAGAAACAGGCAGATGCTGTTTCTATTTTGCTGTTAAATCCTCAAAACGGAGAAATTTATGCCAATGCAAATGTGCCGGAATTTAATTTAAATGAGCCTTTCCGGCTAAATACAGACACTACCGGAATGACAGAAAAGGAAAAGCAGGACGCCTGTAATCAGATGTGGAGAAATCTGACGATTAATGATACTTATGAGCCCGGTTCTACTTTCAAAATCATCACCATGGCAGCAGGGCTTTCTCAGGGAGTTGTGCATCCGGATGACCAATTTTCCTGCCCAGGCTTTAAGGTGGTGGAGGACAGACGTATTCATTGCCATAAAAGAACAGGACACGGTGCGGAAAATTTTGTGCAGGGTGCGATGAATTCCTGCAACCCTGTGTTTATTGAGGTGGGATTGCGTCTTGGTGTGGATAATTATTACCGCTACTTTCAGCAGTTTGGCTTGATGAAAAAAACGGGGATAGACCTTCCCGGAGAAGCGGCAACCATTATGCACAAAAAAGAAAATATAGGGGAAGTGGAGCTTGCCACGATTTCCTTTGGACAGTCTTTTCAGATTACGCCCATTCAGCTTGCCACGACAGTAAGCTCTATTATTAACGGCGGCAGGAGGATTACCCCTCATTTTGGCGTGAAGGTCACAGATGAAGAGGGAAATCTTGTAAAAGAGTTGAAATATAAGGAAGAACCGGGAATTGTATCAAAAGAAGTATCAAAAGAAGTGTGTCAGATTTTAGAAAAGGTCGTGTCCGAAGGCTCCGGAAAAAACGCTGCTATTGAGGGCAGAAGTATTGGAGGGAAAACAGCAACGTCCCAGACACTTCCGAGAAGCGCCAACCGCTATATTTCCTCTTTTCTGGGATTTACACCTGCGGAAAATCCAAAGGTTCTGGGAATTTGCGTTATTCACAACCCTCAGGGGATTTATTACGGAGGCACGATTGCAGCTCCCGTAATCAAAGAAATTTTCGAGAATATTCTGCCTTACATGGGGATTGAAGGTTGATAAATAAGCGAAAAAGCATTATACTAGAAAGAGCAAAAATACATATTTAAAGAGGTGTACTATGACAGATTTTAAAATGGCTTTACCGGTACTTTTGGCTTTTGCCATCAGTGTAATATTAGGTCCTATTGTAATCCCATATTTGAGAAAGCTGAAAATGGGACAGACAGAGCGTGTGGAAGGTGTGCAGTCTCACTTAAAGAAGGCAGGGACACCGACCATGGGAGGAATTATTTTCCTGCTTTCCACTACAATAACAGCTTTGTTTTATGTAAAAGATTATCCAAAGATTATTCCTGTTTTGTTCTTAACACTGGGATTTGGAATTATCGGTTTTCTGGATGATTATTTAAAAGTAGTGCTGAAGCGCTCTGACGGGCTGATGCCGGCACAGAAAATGGCATGCCAGATTGTGGTAACTGCAATTTTTGCATTTTATTTGGTGAAATTTACAGACGTAAGCTTAGCAATGAAAATTCCGTTTTTCCCGGGACATGAAATAGATTTTGGAATTTTGACAATTCCGATTTTATTTGTAGCCGTGATTGGTGCGGTAAACGGTGTAAACTTTACAGACGGTCTGGATGGACTGGCTTCTTCTGTAACCATTATGGTAGCGACCTTTTTCTCTGTGGTTGCGATTGGGACAAAGAGCGGCATTGAGCCAATCACCTGTGCGGTTGTGGGCGCTTTAATGGGATTTTTACTGTTCAATGTCTATCCGGCAAAGATTTTCATGGGAGATACCGGTTCTCTGGCGCTGGGAGGCTTTGTGGCAGGTACGGCTTATATGCTTCAGATGCCGTTATTCCTCTTAATCGTAGGTTTGATTTATGTGGTGGAAGTGCTTTCCGTAATGATACAGGTAACCTATTTTAAAGCAACACACGGAAAACGTTTCTTTAAAATGGCGCCTATTCATCATCACTTTGAGTTATGCGGATGGTCTGAGACAAGAGTTGTAGCAGTATTTTCAATTATTACAGCAATTTTGTGTCTGATTGCATTGATGGGGGTATAAAAATTGCAGAAAAAGGATTTGACAGAAAAGAAAGTATTAGTATTTGGAACAGGCATCAGCGGAATAGGCGCTGCAAAGCTTTTGGAAAAGGTACAGGCAGAGGTTATTCTCTATGACGGTAATGAAAAGCTCTGTAAAGAAGAAATCAGAAAAAAACTTCCAAAGGACAGTAAATGTGAGATTGTTCTTGGGGCGCTTTCAAAAGAGCTTTTAGAAAGTCTGGATTTAGTAGTTATGAGTCCTGGTGTTCCACTGGATATTCCAACTGTGGAGCAGATAAAAGCAGCAGGTATTCCCGTCTGGGGAGAAATAGAGCTGGCATACCAGATGAGTGCAGGAACAGTACTGGCAATCACAGGAACCAACGGAAAAACAACTACAACAGCTCTTGTGGGAGAAATTATGAAAGCCTATGCAGACTCTGTGTTTGTGGTTGGAAATATCGGAAATCCTTATACGGATGCAGCGCTTTCCATGACAGAGGACAGTTACACGGTGGCAGAAATCAGCAGCTTCCAGCTGGAAACCATTGATACCTTTGCTCCGAAGGTTTCTGCTATTTTGAACATTACAGAAGACCATTTAAACCGTCATCATACCATGGAAGAATATATTCGTGTGAAAGAGCTGATTACAGCAAATCAGACAAAGGAAGATTACTGTATCTTAAATTATGAAGATGAAGTTCTTCGTGCATTTGGTGAAAGATGTCCTGCAAAAACTGTTTTCTTTTCCAGTGAGAGAAAGCTGGAAAAGGGCGCATTTTTAGATGGGGATGCGATTTGTCTGAAAACGGATACAGAGACTCTTGAAATCGTAAAAACAGGGGAATTGAAAATCTTAGGAAAACATAACTATGAAAATGTAATGGCAGCTTCTGCAATGGCTTATTACACAGGAGTTCCCGTGGAAGTTATCCATAAAGCGATAACAGAGTTTCGTGCCGTTGCTCACAGAATAGAGTTTGTAGACGAGATTAACGGTATTGCATATTACAATGACTCTAAAGGAACCAATCCGGATGCCGCAATCAAAGGTATTCAGGCAATGAACCGTCCGACTCTTTTAATCGGAGGCGGTTATGACAAAGAGTCCTCTTATGAAGAATGGATACAGTCCTTTGACGGAAAAGTAAAATATCTGGTATTAATCGGGCAGACAAGAGAAAAAATTCAGGAAGTAGCCCATAAATGCGGATTTGTAAACACGATTTTAGCAGATAATTTGGAAGAGGCAGTTTCTATCTGCACACAGAAAGCAGAAAAAGGAGATGCTGTTTTATTATCACCTGCCTGTGCAAGCTGGGGACAGTTTGATAATTATGAGCAGAGAGGCGATAAATTTAAAGAATATGTATATGCTTTAAAGAAAGCATAAGAATATGGGAGTTGTCGTATGGAAAGCGGCAGCTCCTTTTTCAGTTCTGTATGCTGTAAAGATATCATACATTGAAAGAAAGGGGAAAAGAAAAAGGAATGAATGACAGTGGAAGAAAAGGGCAGAGAAAAAAGCTTTGACAAAATTCTTTTATGTCTGATTATCATTTTAGTTATTGCAGGTCTGGTATTTCTTTACAGCACCAGCGCCTATAACGGCAGAGTGAAATTTCACGACTCTGCGTATTACTTTAAGAAACAGCTGTTTGCCACATCTTTAGGTCTTATGGGAATGTATCTGGTTTCCTGTATGGACTATCATTTGCTGGTGAGATTTGCCCCCTTCTTTTATCTGATTTCCCTGTTATTATCTCTGGCAGTTCTGCTGTTCGGAGACGAATATAACGGTTCAAAACGCTGGCTGTCTATGGGACCATTGTCTTTTCAGCCTTCGGAGTTCGCAAAAGTGGCGGTCATTTTACTTTTAACCTTTGTTTTAATTAAGACAGATGAGAAGAAACAGGGCATTGGATATATGATAAGAACCATGGCGATTTTGCTTCCGATTGTCGGACTTGTGGGAACAAATAACTTAAGTACAGCAATTATTATCTTGGGAATTGGTGTAATCTTGATTTTTGTTTCCAATCCCAGATATCTTCCTTTTATTGGAATTGGAGCAGCGGGAATTGTATTTATCGGCATCTTTTTAAGTATGGCAAGTTATCGTCTGGAACGTCTGGCAATCTGGAGAAATCCAGAAGCTTATGAAAAAGGGTTTCAGACTATCCAGGGGCTGTATGCCATTGGAAGTGGCGGAATTTTCGGAAAAGGACTGGGAAGCAGTCTGCAAAAGCTGGGATTTGTTCCCGAAGCGCAGAATGACATGATTTTTTCTATTATTTGCGAGGAAACAGGGCTTGCAGGTTCCTGGTTTTTAATTTTTTTATTTGCTCTTTTAATCTGGAGGCTTATGGTCATTGCCACCCATGCCCGTGATTTGTGCGGAGAATTGCTGGCAGTGGGAATTATGGGGCACATTGCCATGCAGGTTATTTTAAACATTGCCGTTGTGACAAATACCATACCAAATACAGGAATTACCCTGCCGTTTGTAAGCTACGGAGGTACTTCGGTACTGTTTTTACTGGGAGAAATGGGGCTTGCATTGGCTGTCAGCAGGGATAGCTTGGGAGGGTAGAGAACAGAAATAAAAAAGCTGCATAGCATATAGTATCAGAGAATTTCGAAAAGAAAAAAGAGGAGTGTATGGCTTGAAGGGAATAAGGGTTGTGGGCGGAATTCCTTTAAACGGTGAAGTGAGAATACAGGGTTCTAAGAATGCGGCATTGCCACTGATGGCTGCCGCACTTTTAAATAAAGGGACTACGATTTTATATGGCTGTCCCAAAATCGCAGATGTTTTTGCCATGGAAGAAATTTTGCGGCTTTTAGGGGCAAAAACCGCCTGGCAAAAGCATACTTTGGAAATTAATACAGAATTTGTTACCAAAACACAGGTAGATGAGGAACAAGGGCGGAAAATGCGTTCGTCTATTATTTTGTTGGGAAGCCTGCTAGGCAGATTTGGAGAGGGAGCTGTACCGCAGCCCGGTGGCTGTATCATAGGAAAGCGCCCTATTGATTTGCATTTGGAAGCCTTAAAGAAGATGGGGGCAGAAATTTTAGAAAATCAGGGACAGATTTTTGCAAAGACCACAGGATTAAAAGGCTGTCGGCTAAAATTTCCTTTTGTCAGCGTGGGGGCTACGCAAAATGCCGTTTTGGCAGCGGTTCTGGCAAAAGGGACTACGGTTTTAGAAGGCTGCTCCAGAGAACCGGAGGTATATGCTTTATGTGACTTTTTAAAAAAAGCGGGAGCCAAAATAGAAGGAGCAGGAACCTCCAGACTGCTGATTACCGGAGTAGAAAAGCTGCATGATGTGGAATTTCACGTGCCGAAAGACAGAATTGCCGCAGGAACGTATCTTTGTGCCAGTGCGATTACAAGAGGAGCATGCACTCTTTTAGACGCACCCGTAGAAGAGATGGGGGCAGTGCTTGAGGCATATAAGAAAATGGGTGGACAATATACCTGTAACAGTGGTAAACTGACTTTATGTAGCTTTTATGCAGACAGACCGTTGGAGCATTTGCAGACACAGGTATATCCGGGTTTTCCAACAGATTTGCAGTCTGTTTTCATGGCTGTTTTATCCGTTGCAAAAGGAGAGAGCAAAATTACGGAAAATATTTTTGAAGACCGTTTTAAGACGGTTTCTCAATTACAGGCAATGGGAGCAAGGATTGAGCTGGAGGGAAACACAGCCAGAATTTTACCGGGATATTTGAAGGGAACAGACGTGACGGCATCAGAGCTTCGCGGCGGAGCGGCGCTTTTAGTTGCAGGACTTGCGGCACAGGGAGAAACTTATGTAAAAAATTGCAGCTATATAGAGCGGGGATATGAAGATATATGCAGAGATTTATCCATGCTTGGCGCACAGATTTTTAAAGACTAAAGGGGAAACGTATGAGTAAGAAAAAATTATACAGAATTCTCATTGAAGGAATTGTATGTGCAGTATTGATTTTTATACTGGTATTCTTTGTGGGATTTCGTGTCACAAAGGTGGAAGTAAAAGGAAATGAATTCTATTCAGATAAAGAAATCAAAAGGATGGTTTTAGATGCACCTATTGCTAAAAATACCATATTGGCAATGATGATTAAAACAGGAGAAAAAACAAAAGATGCCCAACTGATTGAGAAGGTCACACTAAAGAGAAAAGGCATGAACACATTGGTGGTTCAGGTAAAAGAAAAAAAGCTGATTGGCTATTTTGATTATGAAGGGAAATATGCCAATTTTGACAGGCAGGGAATTGTTCAGATTTTTACAGAAGCGCCTATTGAAAATGTTCCATACATTGAAGGGCTCGGTGTAAAGGAAGCAAAACAAGGCGAAAAATTACAGGGAATTAATACAAAAAAGCTGAACAGTATTTTAAGTGTCGGAAAAATGCTGGAAAAAACAGAGCAGAAACCGGACAGGCTGGTGTTTAATGATATGAAGCAGTTGGTTTTGTATTACGGCGACATTGAGGTTCGTTTGGGAAATGATGAGAATATGGATGAAAAAATGAACCGTCTGTCAGGAATTCTTCCTCAGCTTGAAGGAATGGCAGGAATACTTCATTTGGAAAATATTACAGAAGATACGCAGGCAGTGGTATTTGACGACACACAAAAGAGCGATGAAGATACCTCCGAAGAAGAGCAGGAAGGCGATACAGGGGAAGAGCCTGAGGAAGATACAAAGAAAGACGATGAGGAAGAGCCAAAAGAGGATACAAAAGAAAATGCAGATGAGAATGCTGAGGAGGATGAAAAGACTGTAACAGAAAAAGACAGCAAAAAGGAGAATAAGGAGGAAAACCAGCTGGAATATACGGATGGCGCAGATGCGGCAGATACCCGTTCAAAGAAGGAAGAATAAGAAAAAAATTCTAAAAAATACAGAAAAAATTAGGGAAATATGAATTTAGCAGTTGATAAATTTTAGAAAAGCATTTATTATATATCTATATGTATTACTGATACATACCGGTTTTCCGGATATTGATGAAGTGAACAAATGTAATATACATTTCAATCCATACAAGTGAGCTAAAGGAGGAAATACAGTGTTAGAAATCATGACAAACGAGGCTGAGTCATCTGCAAAGATTATCGTTGTAGGTGTAGGCGGAGCTGGAAATAACGCAGTAAACAGAATGGTAGAGGAAGCAATCGGTGGAGTTGAATTCATCGGCGTAAATACAGATAAACAGGCTTTAACCTTATGTAAAGCACCAACAGTTATTCAGATTGGTGAAAAGCTTACAAAAGGACTTGGTGCAGGTGCAAAACCTGAAATCGGCGAAAAAGCAGCAGAGGAAAGCATTGAAGAAATCCGTCAGGCAATTCAGGGGGCAGATATGGTATTTGTAACCTGTGGTATGGGTGGCGGAACAGGAACAGGCGCTGCTCCGGTTGTAGCAGGTGTTGCAAAGGAAATGGGTATCCTGACTGTCGGTGTTGTTACAAAACCTTTCCGTTTTGAAGCAAAAACACGTATGAGCAATGCTCTGGCCGGTATTGAAAAATTAAAAGAAAGCGTAGATACGCTGATTATTATTCCGAACGACCGTCTCTTAGAAATCGTAGACCGCCGTACTACTATGCCGGAAGCTTTAAAGAAAGCAGATGAAGTGCTTCAGCAGGCTGTTCAGGGTATTACAGACTTAATTAACTTGCCGGCACTTATCAACCTTGACTTTGCAGATGTTCAGACTGTTATGATTGACAAAGGTGTTGCTCATATCGGTATCGGTGAAGGCAAAGGCGATGACAAAGCGATGGAAGCTGTTCAGCAGGCAGTATCCAGTCCGCTGCTTGAGACAACCATTGAAGGTGCATCTCATGTTATTATCAATGTATCCGGTGATATTTCTCTTATGGATGCAAACGATGCGGCAACTTATGTACAGAACATGACCGGTGAAGATACAAATATTATCTTCGGTGCGCTGTATGATGATAAAGAAGCGGATTATGTAAGAATTACCGTTATTGCAACAGGTCTTGACGATGAAACAACACGCAAGGCAAGCGTAACAAGAGATAAAAATGCTGCAAAATCAGGCAAAACAGCGAGAACACAGCAGGAGCAGCCACAGGTACAGGCTCAGCCGACATACCAGATGCCGACTTTTAAACAGCCAACCTTCCAGCAGCCACAGACGAATTTTACAAGCAATGTTCCAAAGAAAGATATTCAAATTCCTGATTTCCTGAAAAACAGAAGATAGAAACTGATTTAGAGCTACCCTCAGGTAGCTCTTTTTTTTATAGAAAATTTCCTCCTATGAAAGAAAAATGTTCCGGAGGTTGGCACTGCTTTTTCGCTTTTACTATTTTAAGCGTTAAGAAAATAAAACATCAATTTTGAAAAGTGTATATACAATATATACACAATAGACTGTTTAAAATATGAAATAAAAAATATTCATACAATATTTCGAAAAAATATTGAAAAATATTGGGAAATGTGATAGTATCAAAACATGAAAAAAGTTAGAAGCAGTGAAAAAGACGTCAAGCTGTGGAAAAGATTTTAGAGAGGAGGATTACTCCATTGGAGAAGAAATTGAGAACGGGTAAAGCAGAAACAGAATTTTATACATATTAGTAAAAGTGCACGAATAGAATACAGATATAAGAACAACATATCATTTCCGGACAATGATAACACAATAAGAAAAGTAGCTGTATGAAAATATTTTATTGGGAGGTCTTTTCAGTTATGAAAATTGGATGTGTAAAAGAGATTAAAAACAATGAATTCCGTGTAGGTATCACACCTGATAATGTTAAAAGCTATACAAATGCAGGACATGTTGTTTATATTGAAAAGGGTGCAGGAGAAGGCTCTTGTTTTACAGATGAAGAGTATAAGGAAGCAGGAGCAGTATTGATTGATACAGCGAAGGAAGTATGGGATACCTGTGAAATGATGATTAAAGTAAAAGAACCTTTGGAAGAAGAGTATAAATATTTCCATAAGGATTTAATTCTTTACACATATCTTCATCTTGCAGCGGATCGTCCTTTGACAGATGCAATGTTGAAGGCAGGGGTAAAAGGTGTAGCTTATGAAACATTAATTGAAAGAAACAGAAGTATTCCTCTTTTAGCTCCTATGAGTCAGATTGCAGGACGTTTAAGTGTTCAGGAAGGCGCAAAATATTTGGAAAAACCGTTTGGTGGAAAAGGTATGTTGCTTTCAGGAGTTCCGGGAACACCAAAAGCAAAAGTTGTTATTCTGGGTGCCGGTAATGTAGGAACAAATGCCTGCAAGATTGCCGTTGGTATGGGTGCAGATGTTACAATTTTTGATATCAGTTTGGAAAGACTGGCATATCTGGATGATATTTTCGGAGCTAGAATTCAGACAATGTATAGTACAGACGCAGCTATTGAAAAAGCGGTGAAAGATGCAGATTTAGTTATTGGTTGTGTTCTTATTCCGGGTAAAGCAGCACCGAAGGTTATGAAGAAAGCATATCTGAAAGAAATGCAGCCGGGAAGTGTAATCGTAGATGTAGCAGTAGATCAGGGCGGATGCTGTGAAACAACAAAGGTAACTTATCATGATAATCCAACCTTTGTAGTTGACGGTGTTGTTCATTATTGTGTAGGAAATATGCCGGGAGCTGTTCCGAGAACTTCTACGATAGCACTGACCAATGCAACCTTAAAATATGGACTTCAAATTGCGGGAAAAGGTCTGGAACAGGCCTGCAAGGAGAATGATGTAATTTATTCTGGCATTAATACTTATGATGGCAAGCTTACCTGCAAAAATGTAGCAGACAGCTTCAATGTAGAACATACAGAAATTAAAGAATTGTTCTAAACAGGACATTCTGTTTCAGAAACAGGGACAAGTAAAAAAGGACTGTTGCATGAAGTGCATATCGAGAAAATTTGTACATTTTCGCTCAGTCTGCCTTCGCTTAGAATAGCGTATTGGCTGATCATGTATTTGTATTTCCGATAGCAGATGAAACAGTTCTTTTTTGCTTTTTTTATGAGAATGTGACGGGAGGATTTATATGGACGGCTTTATAGACATATTAAAAGGTATCCAGTCTGTTGTATGGGGACCGATTACCCTGATTTTATTGGTGGGAACGGGATTATATTTTACAATACGTTTGGGGTTTTTGCAGATTACAAAATTGCCTAGAGCTATCCGGTATATTTTCGAGAAAGAAAAGGGCGTAGAAGGGGACGACGGTGATGTATCAGCATTTGCTTCCCTGTGTACTACTCTGGCAGCAACAATAGGAACCGGAAGTATTGTAGGTGTTGCGACTGCTCTTAGAACCGGAGGACCGGGTGCACTTTTTTGGATGTGGGTGTCTGCCTTTGTGGGAATGACGACCAAGTATGCGGAAGGTGTGCTTGCAGTAAAATATAGAACTGTGGATGAGAACGGAGAAATAGCAGGCGGTCCAATGTACTATATACAAAATGGTATGGGTAAGAAATGGATTTGGCTGGCAAAAATATTTGCTATTTTTGGTGTAATGACAGCGCTTATGGGGTGCGGGACCTTCCCACAGGTAAACGCAATTACAGAGTCAGCACATTCTGCTTTTGGTTTACCTATCTGGCTAGTAGGTATTATAGTTACAATTGCGGTAGCAGCAGTAGTATTGGGAGGGATTAAATCCATTTCAAAAGCAGCAGAGCTTATTGTTCCGGTTATGGCAATCTTTTATGTATTAGGCTCTATCGCCATTATGATTATCAATGCGGATGCCATTCCGGGAGTATTTAAGTCCATTTTTGACGCTGCTTTTCATCCAAGAGCAATGATTGGTGGCGCTTCAGGAACAATTATTATTTCTGTTATGACAGCTTTACAAACTGGTGTTGCTCGTGGTGTTTACACCAATGAGGCAGGTCTTGGAAGTTCTCCGATTGTAGTAGCAGCGGCAAAGACGAACTCCTGTGTACGTCAGGGACTTTTATCTATGACAAGCGTATTCTTTACAACATTGATTATTTGTACAATGACAGGAATTGTAGTAATTTCGTCAGGACTTTTAGATACAACAGCCTTAGACGGAAGTTTACTTTCCAATGCGGCATACAATCAGGGACTTCCCGGAAATATCGGTATGTATATCGTATCCATTGGATTGGTATTCTTCTCCTTTACGACTATTATCGGCTGGTGCTATTATGGTGAAAGATGCCTTTCCTATTTGGTGAAAAGTGTACATTGCTCCAAAATTTTTAAAATCGTGTATATTCTCTGTATCGCAGTAGCGCCATATCTTACATTAGAAACCGTATGGATATTGGCTGACATTACCAATGCGTTGATGGCATTTCCGAACTTAATAGCACTTCTTGCGTTAAGTCCGGTGGTTATAGCAGAAACGAAGAAATTCTTCGATGAAGAAAAGAAAATGAAGAGAATAAAGAAATGAAAAATAAGAGCTGTTCAATTAAGTGCGTATCCCAAAATATTCGGATATAGCTTAATACAACAGCTCTTTTTGATGAAAATATATTTGTTTGTTTTCAGAATGATTAGTCTGTTTCTGTAAAACAGATGTATAGAAAAAGAACTATTGTTTTAAGTGTTCTTTTACAAGAGTTATTGGCATTTCTTTTCCCGTCCAGATGCGGAAAGCTTCAGCTCCCTGATATAGGAGCATGGAGTAACCGTTAAAGGCTTTGCACCCTTCGGCTTTTGCTTTCGCCAGCAACGTAGTTTCCCATGGATTGTAAATAATATCTGCCACAGCAAGATGCGTATGGAAAATAGAAGTATCTTCAATGAGACAGTCATCGGTATGGGGAGACATTCCCACAGAGGTTGCATTTACCAAGAGGCGGCTGTCTTTTACGGCTGATTTTAAGTCTTGTGTATCAAATAGGCTGTGAATATAAATTTTACAGGAGGTTTCTTTTTCTAAATTTTCCTGTAAGGCTTTTATGCGAGGAAGATGTGAGCTGTTGGGGCGGGAAAAAATATGTATGGTATTTACGCCGTCAAGAGCTGCCTGTGCGCAGATTGCCGTTGCAGCGCCTCCAATTCCCAGAAGTGTCATAGTCTGGTTTTTCATGTCAATATTTTGTTCCTTTACAGACTGCATGAAGCCAATGCCGTCTGTATTATGTCCCACAAAAACTCCATTTTTATTTTCTACGGTATTTACGGCTCCGATGAGGCGGGCTGCGGGAGAAAGTGCGTCTAAATAAGAAAGTATCTTATTTTTGTTTGGCATGGTAAGGTTAAAGCCCTTTACATCCAAAACACGCAGACCTTTTACTGCTTCTTCTAAGGTCTGCTCATTGATTTGAAAGCATAAATATACATAGTCTAAGCCCAGCTTTTGAAAGCTGAAGTTGTGCATAAGAGGTGAAATACTATGGCTTACCGGGTATCCTAAAAGTCCGGTTAATTTTGTCTTCCCTGTAATCGCTGGCATGAATAAGCCTCCTTTAAAAATATATTATTATTTAGAAGTTTAAAGTGAAACAGTAGTGGTGTCAAGGAGAAAAATGTGATAAAATCCTAATACAAGGAAAAAGCAAGGAAGTGGCAGGATGAATACAATAAAAATTAAAAACGTAGAAATCGGAAAGGGTATTCCGAAGATTTGTATTCCTTTAACAGGGAAAAACAGAGAAGAAATTATAGAAGAAATGGAAATTGTAAAAAAATCTAATCCGGATTTGATTGAATGGAGAGTGGATTTCTTTGAAGAAAGTGATAATCCGGAAAGAGTCTGTGAAATGCTGGGAACAATAAACGACAGTTTCAAACAAATTCCGGTATTATTTACTTTCCGTACAAAAGAAGAAGGCGGAGAAAAATCCATTATGTCGGAAGATTATGTAAAGCTTTTAAAAGAGGTTTCCGAAAGAAGGCTGGCAGATATCGTAGATGTGCAGGTGTTCTGGTATGGAGAAAAGTCAGAAGACTTTATAAAGGAGCTGAAGGAGACGGGGGCAGTGGTGCTTGCATCCAGCCACCATTTTGAAGGAACGCCTTCTGTAAGGGAAATGTCAGATGCTCTGTATACCATGGAAAACCGAGGAGCAGACATTGTAAAGCTTGCGGTAATGCCTCAGTCAGGAAAAGATGTGTGTGCTCTTTTAGAAGCTACCATGGAACGAAAAGAGCACAGTAATAAGCCTATGATTACCATGTCTATGGGACAGAGCGGTATGCTGAGCAGGATTTGCGGAGAGCTTACCGGTTCCTGCGTCACCTTTGCATCAGGAAAACAGGCATCCGCTCCCGGACAGATAAAGGCAGATGAGTTGAAAAAAGTTCTTGGGGATATTCATGATATCCTCAAATAATTAACATAAAGCAGGTAACATAAAGCGAAAAATAAACAATGATATTGTCGAAAAGATTTTCTGTATCACTACATGTTTTTGACAAAATCAGCGCCCCCTACCCTCTATAATAAAATTACTTATTCCAGATAAGTAAGAGAGTCATGCAGAGGTTTAGGGGGTGTTTTGTGTACTGCGAAGTTTACGTAGACGTTTTTTTCGTGGTCAACCTGATTTCCGGCTTCTTTGTGCTGTGCCTGACCAACCAGCTGCTTACAGGAGCTGCCAATTCTGTAAGAGCGCTTTTAGGTGCGGCAGTGGGAGCGGTGGGAAGCTGTTTTATTCTTGCATTTTCAAAAGAATTGCTAAGTCTGAAAAACGGGATTTTTTATGCGGTGACAGCAGTGGCTATGGTGAGCTTTGGATGCAGTGTAAAAGGACTGAAAAATCTGATTTTGAAAATGCTTGTATTTCTTGGATGCAACTTCCTGCTGGGAGGCTTTCTTTTTGTGTTTTCACAAAGAGCAAGGAGAGGCATTTTTACATTTGGAGCAATAACGACATGCTGTTATTGGACTTTATACATAGGCATAAGACTCTGTAAATACTTAAAACGGAAAAGAGAACTTTGCTGCGAGGTGGGCATAGCCCTGAGCGGAAAGGAAATAAATGTAAAAGGACTGTATGATACAGGAAACTGTCTGTATGACAGAGCAACGGGAAAATCTGTTTGCGTCATGGAAAAGGACAGTTTTTTTCAATTATTGACGGAGAAACAACAGCGCTTTCTGGAAAATTTCTGCGCCATGAACATGGCAGAAGAGAAGCTAGCAGAGGAAGAGGCTGCTTTTTTTCGGGGTTTAAATCCCAGATTTCTGCCTTATACCAGCGTAGGCTGTCAAAAGGGACTGCTTCCTGTTGTAACGGTGGATAAGCTTATTGTCAGAGAGCAGGAGGAGGAACGCAAAATTCTGCATGCCGCTGTTGGGATTTCATACACGAAATTGTCTGAGAAAGGGAGATTTCAGGCAATCATAAGTCCGGGGATATGGGAAAAATAAAGAGGAGGAGTTTTGTGAATATGGATATCTGTGTTGGAGGGAATGTAAAATTTTCAGGGTTTAAAGGGGTTTTTCTGCCAAAGAAAAACGAACTGCATTATATCGGAGGAGCAGAGGTGCTGCCTGCGCCTCTTACAGCGCAGGAGGAAGGAGAAATGCTGGACGCTTTGGCAGGAGAAGGAAAAGAGGAAGCAAGAGCCTGTCTGATTGAGCATAATTTAAGATTAGTTGTCTATATTGCGAAAAAGTTTGACAATACAGGGGTAGGAGTTGAAGATTTAATTTCCATTGGGACAATCGGACTGATTAAGGCGATTAACACCTTTGACCCTGTAAAGAAAATTAAACTTGCAACGTATGCTTCCCGCTGTATTGAAAATGAAATCTTAATGTATTTGAGAAGGAACAGTAAAACAAAGCTGGAGGTTTCCATAGACGAGCCGTTAAATGTGGATTGGGACGGCAACGAACTGCTGCTTTCGGACATTTTGGGAACAGATGAGGATGTGATTTATAAGGATATTGAAAACGAAGTGGAGCGAAAGCTTTTGGGAAAAGCCATCGGTAAATTGACAAAAAGAGAGCAGACCATTGTGCGATTGCGGTTTGGAATTAATATGCCTGACGGAGGCGAAAAGACGCAAAAAGAGGTGGCGGATTTGCTGGGGATTTCGCAATCTTATATTTCCAGACTGGAGAAGAAGATTATGAAGCGATTGAAAAAAGAAATTGTCCGATATGAGTAAACTTTATCTTGACAAAGTAAGAAAACAGTGATACTTTTATGATATCAAAATGATATCAAATAATAACAAAAGAAAAGCATAAGGAGGGTACAATATGAACAGCGAAAGTAAAATTCAGGAAGAAAAGGTATTGCAGGCAAAGTCAGGATTTGTTATGCTAATCTGCGGAATGCTTTTGACATTGGTAGGAATAGCAGGATTTGGATATGGAATTTATCTCATAGACCAGTCAGCAGGAGGAGCAGCAGCAGGGATTTCAGTTGTTTTGGGAACGATACTCTTTGTGGCAGGTGTGCTGGTACTGTGCGGATTAAAGGTAATCAATCCCAAGGAAGCGCTGGTTCTGGCATTGTTTGGTAATTATTACGGAACCTTGAGAAAAGAAGGCTTTTTCTGGGTAAATCCTTTTGTTACAGCTATTAATCCTACTGTTAGAATAGCTGCAAACGGAAAAGGTGTGAGCAGAAAAGTATCTTTGAAAACCATGACTTTGAACAATGAGAAACAGAAAGTCAATGATGAGCTTGGAAATCCGGTAGAAATCGGCGCTGTTGTAATCTGGAAAGTGGAAAATCCCACAAAGGCAGTCATCAATGTAGAAAATTATAAGAGCTACCTTTCTATTCAGTGTGACTCCATTATTCGTAACACGGCGAGAAAATATCCTTATGACGGCGCAGAAGGCGGAGATGAAAAATCTTTAAGAAGCAGCAGTCAGGAGATTGCAAACATTATGTGCGAGGAATTGCAGGAAAAGGTAGAAAATGCAGGAATTAAAATTCAGGAGGTCAGAATTACACATTTGGCTTATGCTCCTGAAATCGCATCTGCCATGCTTCAGAGACAGCAGGCTGCGGCAATTATCGACGCCCGTCAGAAAATCGTAGAAGGCGCAGTGGGTATGGTTGAAATGGCTCTTGAAAAATTAAATGAAAATGAAATTGTAGAATTAGACGAAGAGAGAAAAGCTGCAATGGTAAGCAATCTGTTGGTTGTTCTGTGCGGAAATAAAGATGCACAGCCGATTGTAAACAGCGGCAGCATTTACTAAAAACAAGGTGGTGACACATTCTGGAGAAGGAAAATAAGAAAAAACAAGTACCTTTAAGGCTGTCAGCAACATTATGGAACGAAATTGCCCAATGGGCAGAAGACGATTTTCGTTCTATGAATGGTCAAATCGAATATTTACTGACAGAATGTGTAAAGTACAGAAAAAAACATCAGAAAAAGGAAGAGGAGTAAGAAGCAGGGGGACAGCCATAAAATTTGTATAAGAATTGTAAAAAATTCATAAAAAGCAAAGTAAAAATTGGTTAAAAAATACAGCTTGACGATAAGCGCACCATAGTATATAGTTTATATATGTTCATTATACACAATGAAACGGAGTAGTGTGTTACTGGTTAAGCAGGCATAAACGAAACTGTTTTATTCACGGGAAGTGATTGGAAACAGGGGAGTTTATGCCTTTTTGTTTTATTAGAAAAGGGGAAACCGAAAAATGTACTGTATTTTAAAAATTTTGAACAATAATGCACTGCTTGCAAAGGTGAAGGAAGATGACAGCGAAAGAATTTTATTGGGAAAAGGCATAGGATTTGGGAGAAAGGCAGGAGATGAATTTACGGAAATTCCGGGAGCATCGGTTTATACGCCGGTAGTTCGGGAAGAGCGAAATTCTACTATGAATGTGGTAAATACCATTGACCCTGTCTACATCGAAGCAGCAGGTAAAATTATTGAGGCAGCAGAGCAGGTTTTTGATACCATTAAAAGAGATATTTTATTGCCTTTAGCAGACCACATTGCGTTTGCGGCAAAAAGAGAGCAGGAAAAAATATTTTTATCAAATCCCTTTGTGCCCGATATTAAAATTCTGTTTGGGAAGGAATATGCCGTTGCTTTAAAGAGCAGAGAAATCATAGAGAAAATGACAGGCTATCGCATATCTGATGATGAAGCAGGGTTTATTGCCCTTCATATTCATTCGGGTCTTTCGGATGAACAGGTATCAGATACGTTAAAGACAACGCAGATTATTGATGACTGTATTTTAATGATTGAGGAGTGTCTGGGAGATAAAATACGTCAGGACTCCTGTGCTTATATTCGTCTGATGAGCCATTTGTATTATATGGTGGTGAGAGCAAAGACAGGAGAAGCGGTGAATATAGAGCTGAATGATTTTATTCGGTGCAAATATCCAAAAGCAGGACAGATTTCTGAAGTCATTTGCCATTATATAGAAAAGAAGCTGGAGAAAAAACTGGATAAAGAGGAAGTGGGATTTCTTGCTATTCATATTCAGCGTATTATGTAAGAGAAAAACTCTTTTTGAGTTTTCATAAAGAATGTTTTGATTGAAAGGAGATATTAAAAATGAAAAGTTTTAAGTACACAGTAAAAGATGAGTTGGGAATTCACGCAAGACCGGCGGGAATGTTGGTAAAAGAGGCAAAGAAATACGAAAGTAAAATCACAATTACAAAAGAAGGAAAAACCGTAGATGTTACGAAGCTGATGATGCTTATGTCTTTAGCGGTAAAATGCGGACAGACCGTAGAAATTCAGGTAGAAGGAAGCGATGAGGACATTGCTTTTGAAGGAATGAAAGCGTTTTTTGAAGCAAATTTATAAGAAATGGCAGGGATAGATATGAAACATCTGAATGGCAAATCTGTATATAAAGGTGTGGCGCTGGGAAAAGTTCTGGTGCTGAAAAAAGAAGCTTATATTGTAAAACGTGTAAAAGTAGAAAATCCGGATGAGGAAGTAAAACGTGTAGAGGCTGCAAGACAAAAATCTCAGAAACAGCTTCAGAAGCTTTATGAAAAAGCCGTAAAAGAAGTGGGAGAAGCCAGCGCAGCAATTTTTGAAGTACATCAGATGATGTTGGAGGATGATGATTATAACGAGTCCATTGAAAATATTATCCGTACTCAGGAAGTAAATGCAGAATATGCAGTGGCATCTACCGGCGATAATTTTTCAGAGATGTTCGCCAGTATGGATGATGATTATATGAGAGCAAGAGCGGCAGATATTAAAGATATTTCAGAACGTCTGGTGCGAAATCTTTCAGGACAAAGCGGCATGGATACAGAGTTTGAAGAGCCGGTTATCGTTATGGCAGATGATTTGACACCAAGCGAGACCGTTCAGATGGATAAGGAAAAAATCCTTGCTTTTGTTACGGTACATGGTTCAACAAATTCTCATACAGCTATTCTTGCCCGTATGATGAATATTCCTGCTTTGATTGGTGTGGATATGAATTTAGAGGAAATTCAGTCAGGTACTTGTGCAGTGGTAGACGGCTTTACAGGAGAAGTTATCTTAGATCCGGATGAAAACGTGCAGGAGGCAGCGAAAGCCAAAATTGCAGCAGAAGAAGAAAAGAAAAATTTTCTGCTGAAGCTGAAGGGAAAAGAAAACGTTACAAAAAGCGGTAAAAAAATCAATATCTATGCCAATATCGGAAGTGTTGGAGATATGGGCTATGTGCTGGAAAACGATGCGGGAGGAATTGGACTTTTCAGAAGTGAGTTCCTTTATATCGGCAGAAATGAGCTTCCTACGGAGGAAGAACAGTTTCAGGCATATAAGCAGGCAGTGCAGAATATGGCAGGAAAGAAGGTCATTATCCGTACGTTGGATATCGGCGCAGATAAGCAGGCTGACTATCTTAATTTAGAAAAAGAAGAAAATCCGGCATTGGGATATCGTGCCATTCGTATTTGTCTGTCACAGCCGGAAATTTTCAAGGTACAGCTAAGAGCGCTTTTCAGAGCTTCCGTATACGGAACACTTTCGATTATGTATCCTATGATTACTTCTGTGGAAGAGGTCATGCGAATTAAAGAAATCGTAAAAGAAGTGAAGGCAGAACTGAAAGCTTCCGATACACCATATAAAGATGTGGAAGAAGGAATTATGATTGAAACACCGGCAGCAGCAATGATTAGTGATGAGCTGGCAGAGCTGGTAGATTTCTTCAGCATCGGAACAAATGATTTGACACAGTATACTCTTGCTATTGACCGTCAGAATGAGAAATTAGAGGAGTTTTATAATCCGCACCATAAAGCGATTTTAAAAATGATTAAAATGGTAGTGGACAATGCTCATGCAGCAGGGAAATGGGCAGGAATTTGCGGAGAGCTGGGAGCAGATACAGAACTGACAGAAACCTTTGTAAATATGGGAGTGGACGAGCTTTCCGTAGCGCCATCCATGATTTTAAAGCTTAGAAAGATTGTTCGGGAAATGGAATAGAGAAATGAATTACATAAAAAAACATAAAAGAGCAGCATTGCTTATCGGAATTATGATAATTTTTCTTGCGGCATTTTTTGCATGGCAGAGGAAGATTACCTTATCCAATACCCTTTCCGGAAAACTGGAGGACAGTCCCAGAAAGGAAGCTGCGGTAGAAAGTGACTTTTATTCCAATCAGCTTACCAAGAAGGAGTATGAGGTCTACCTCTTTTTAAAAGAAAATATAGAGAGTTTAAAAGGCGGTGTACTGACGCTTCCTCAGCCGGTAAACGGAAAAGAATACCAGAGAATTGTCACTGCGCTGGAATGTGAAGGGAAAAATTATTTTTATGGTTTCGTAGAAATTCCCATGACAGAAGATGAAGTATATGTACAGTATGAGGATAAGGACTTAAATCGGATTACGGAGAATGAAATTTCCAAAGTGATTTTATTCCTATCCTGTGCAGAAGGAATTGAAATTCAGGCAGCCTTTGCCCAGGATGGAACGATATCAAATCTCAATGAAATCAGAGACGGACTGGCAGTGAACAATGAAAGCAAGGTTGACGAGATTAACAGAAGACTTGAAAATACAGAGCAGATTTTAGATGAGGTTATTGCAGGAATACCAAAAGACAGCGGTGAGAAAAGTACCGTAGATTACTTTTTAGACTGGATGAAGGACAGTTTAAAGCCCACAGACAGCATGGAAACCGCAGGAGAAAAAGTATCTCATATCGGAGAGCTGTTGGACAAATATTACATTACAAATCATACGGCAGCAGTTCTTGAGGGAAAGGCAACTGCCTTGGGATATGCGAAAATTCTGGCAGAGCTTTGTAACAGAGCAGGAATGGAAGCTCACATTGTAGCAGGAACCTGGCAAGGCGGCTGGGTACAGGAGGAAAGCTATGTATTTTGTGCAGTTTCTATGAATGGACAGACTGTTTATGTAGATGCCAGCGGTATGAAGTCCGGTTCTCTTGCAGGAGAACGCTATCTCACAGAGGAAGAAGCCTTTAATCATTTAAAGACAGCAGATTATTTTTCATATAAGTAGGAGGAAAACATGTTTAATTTTTTTAAGAAAAAACAGGACAACACGTTCTTTTTAGGAGCGCCGGTAAAGGGAAAAGCCGTAGATTTAAAAGAAGTAAATGACCCGACCTTCAGCACAGGTATGTTGGGACAGGGTGTGGCAATTATCCCTTCCGAAGGTAAAATTTACGCTCCGGCTGACGGAGAAATCGCAATGGTATTTGATACACTTCATGCAGTCAGCATGACAGCAGATAACGGCGTGGAAATTTTAGTTCATGTAGGGCTTGATACCGTAGAATTAAAAGGAGAAGGCTTTGAAGGTCATGTAAAGGCAGGGGACAAGGTGAAAAAAGGCGATTTGCTTTTGACTGTGGATTTAGATGCAGTAAAAGAAGCCGGTTATGACACCATTACACCAATGCTGGTGTGCAACACAGATGATTACGCCGCAGTAGAAGGAATTTTCGGCAAAGACGTAATGCCAAAGGATGATGTGGTAAGCATCAAAATGAAATAACAAGGTATTTTACACCGGTTTTCCGGTCTAAAATAAAATGATGGCGGCACGTTTTATGCGAGTTTCCATTGTAGGATAAAAGGGATTAAAACAGGAAAAAGAAGGAGGATTTTTTATTATGATGAGATATCTTCAAAGATTAGGAAAATCCCTGATGCTTCCGGTTGCATGTCTTCCGGTTGCAGCTGTTTTGCAGGGTATTGGATATTGGATTGACCCTACCGGCTGGGGCGCTAACAATGTAATTGCTGCTTTCTTATTAAAGGGCGGCGGATGTTTAATTGACCAGATGCCAATTCTGTTTGCAATTGGTGTTGCTGTTGGTATGTCTGATGATAATGACGGTACAGCAGGTCTTGCAGGTCTTGTTTCATGGTTGATGACAACGACTCTGCTTTCTACTGATGTTGTAGCTATGCTTACAAAAACAGCAGTAGAAAAAGTAGACCCTGCTTTTGCTAAAACACAGACACAGTTTATCGGTATTTTATGTGGTCTTATTGCAGCAGCATGCTATAATAAGTTTAAAAACACAAAATTACCGGATGCGTTTTCATTCTTCAGTGGTAAAAGATGTGTTGCCATTGTTACAGCAGGCGCATCTCTGATTTCCAGTTTGGTACTGTTCTTTGTATGGCCAATCGTTTTCAACGCATTAATCGCACTTGGTGAATTCATTATGAATTTAGGACCAATCGGTGCAGGTATTTACGGTTTCTTCAACCGTCTGTTAATCCCATTCGGTCTGCACCACGCATTGAACTCTGTATTCTGGTTTGACGTTGCAGGTATCAGTGATATCGGTAAATTCTGGGGACAGATTGAAGGCGGTGTATTAGGCGAAACAGGTATGTATATGTCCGGTTTCTTCCCAGTAATGATGTTCGGTCTTCCGGCAGCAGCTCTGGCTATGTATCAGACAGCAAAATCTACAAAGAAAAAAGTTGCAGCAGGTCTTTTAATGTCCGCAGCATTCGCTTCTTTCTTAAACGGTGTTACAGAACCTCTGGAATTCTCATTCATGTTCCTTGCACCGGCATTATATGTAGTACATGCTTTATTAACAGGTATTTCTATGGCAGTTGTGGCAGCCCTTCCTGTACGTGCAGGATTTAACTTCAGTGCAGGTCTTATCGACTGGGGACTTAGTTATAAAGCTCCGTTTGCACAGAACCCACTGTGGTTAATCCCAATCGGTTTGGTTGTTGGTGTTATCTACTACGTTGTATTCAGATTTGTAATTGTAAAATTCGATATGAAGACACCTGGTAGAGAAGATGATGATATGGATGAAACAAAAGTAGAGCTTGCAAATAACGACTTCACAGGCATTGCAAAAATCGTTCTGGAAGGTGTTGGCGGTCCTGCGAACGTTACATCTATCGACAACTGTATCACAAGACTTCGTCTTGAAATCAAAGACTACACATTAGTAGATGAAAAGAAAATCAAATCTGCAGGTGTAGCAGGTGTTATCAGACCAAGCAAAACTGCTGTTCAGGTTATTGTCGGAACAAAAGTACAGTTTGTAGCTGATGAATTCAAAAAACTTTGTAAATAAACAAAGGAAGTTCTAATCCCTTTTAAGATATTGGGTTACTGTTTTGGGCGTGCGCTTTGGAACAGTAGCCCATTTTCTTTCTTTTCTGCGCCGCATAGTGATGTTTTTCCAGCCAAACTTGTGCAAATGCACTCAAACACGGCTTTCAAAATATCGCTATGCTCAAAAAACTGTGAAAATGTTCCAAATTATTTTCCAATAGAATAACTTTGTATATATTTTGTAGAATGAAAAGAGTAAGATAAAAAGGAAAAATGAGAGGAGGAATGTAAAATGTTAGAGGTTTGTGTAGATAGTGTGGAGTCTGCCATTGCTGCTTTTGAGGGCGGTGCGGACAGGATTGAGTTATGCGGTGATTTGCCGGTAGGAGGGGTAACGCCTTCGGAAGTATTATTTCGTATGATTAGAAAGTATACGGATTTGAAAATACGTGTGCTTTTGCGTGCTCGTTTCGGAGATTTTTGTTACAGCGGTTATGAGCTGGAAATGATGAGGGAAGAAGTGCAGAAATTTGCAGAACTGGGAGCAGAGGGAATTGTCACAGGTGTTTTAACACCAGAGGGAAATCTGGACACAGAGCAGATGGAAGGGTTAATAAGCTGTGCGGGAAAGGCAGACGTAGCCCTTCACAGAGCCTTTGACGTGTGTAAAAATCCCTTCAAAACAATGGAGGATGCCATTTCATTGGGAATAAAAACCATTCTTACCAGTGGACAGAAAAATTCCGCATGGGAGGGCAGAGCGCTTTTAAAGGAGTTGCAGGCGAAGAGCAAAGACAGAATTGAAATTCTGGCAGGGGCAGGAGTTGACGCAGATATTATTGAAAAATTATATAAAGAAACGGGTATTACTTCTTATCATTTGTCAGGAAAAATTAAAAAGGAAAGTAAAATGGAGTTTCGCAATCCGCAGGTTTCCATGGGACTTCCGGGATTTAGCGAGTACGAAATCTGGCAGACATCCAAAGAAAACGTAGAAAATGCCAGAATGGTTTTAGATAAGTTTTTTTAAGTACCACTTACCATGAGCAGAAAGCCACTTACCTGATAAATATAGATTTTTTTAAAGAGCTCTTATATAATGAAACCATAGAAAAGAGGTGAACAAATGAAGGTATCCTTGAAGCTGATTTCTGACACTGAGCAGGAGGAAGCAAAGCTTTATGTACACGAAGAAACGGACAATATCAAGCGACTGGAAAGATATATTTCAGAGGACGGATTTTATCCCGGTTATTTATTGTGTCAGAAGGAAAAGGCGCAAATTCCTGTAAAGCTGGATGTGATTTACTATATTGAAACGATACAGGAAATTCAGTATGTGCATACGGAAAAAGAAGTTTATAAGGTAAAGCAAAGATTGTATGAGTTAGAGAGAATGTTGCCTTATTATTTTATGCGGGTTTCCAAATCAGCAATTTTAAATCTGAACGGAGTAAAAACGTATAAACCTTTTTCCGGAGGAATTATGCTGGCGGAGTTTGAGAACGGAGACGGTACCTACATTTCCAGAAAATATGTAAAAGAGCTTAGAAATAAAGTTAGGGAGGGATTATTATGAAGCGATTGTCGGAGAATGGGCAGGATATCATAAAACACGGTGCGTTTATGGGATGCGTCATGTTTATTTTAACAACGGTGTATTTGGGAATACAGAAGGATAAGGAATTTGCTTTATCGGTACTGCCATATTTGGGACTGTTTCTTGTGGGCTATGTACTGATAGGAATGTTCTTTTTCTTTATCTATTACAGAAGAGAACGGGAACAAAAAGACGGATTTTTGAAATATTGTATGAAAGGGATTTCCGGTATTTATTGGCTGGACCACGTTTTTATTCTGTTGCTTGGAATTGGAGCGTTGTTGTCGGACCAGACACCTATCCGTATGATTTTACTTCTTGATGCAGGGGTGATGATAGGATTTCTTATTTTGGATTATGCCTATATTTCCAAATGTGCAGATGAATTCAATCACACCTTTAAACCTAAAAGAGTGATGTTGGTGGATTTAGATGAGTGTCCTAAAAGCGTAGAGGCATTTTGCATTGAAATTGAGCGATACTGTATTAAAAATGGAAGAAGCCTGAAATTTGTTAAAAGAGAGAAACCGGCAGAAATCTATATGGATAATGAACATTATATGGTAGAGCTGGACTCTTTTTATCAAAGATTTGGACCGATGTATGCACTGAAATTTATTCAGATAAAGGACAGATAAGAAAATAAATCGGAGTTTTCATATAAAGCAGATTTGTTTTGTATGAAAACTCTTTTTTCTTTTTGAGGAAATTGCGCCATAAGCAAAAACAAATTATAATAAAGGAAACAAAGTTCAGATTGAAAAGAGAGGAAGCAGCATGAAACAAGTTTTAATTATAGATGATGACAAAGAATTATGTGCTTTAATGAAAAAATGTATAGAGCAGGAAAATCTATCTGCTGTAACAGCATACAGCGGCATAGAAGGATTGCAAATCATAAAAGAAAACCAGAATAACAACGGTTTTTCGCTTATTATTTTAGATGTAATGATGCCTTATATGGATGGCTTTCAGGTGTTAAAGAAAATCAGAGAAGTCAGTAACATTCCTGTACTGATGCTGACGGCAAAAAGCAATGAGGAGGATAAGGTTTTGGGATTGCGGCTGGGCGCAGATGATTATCTGACGAAGCCTTTTAGCATCAACGAGTTGACTGCAAGGGTACATTCGCTTATTCGCCGTTATACTACATTAAATCCGGCTTTTTCAGAAGAAACCGATTGTATTTGCCTAAAGGATATGACCATTGACAGGGGAAATCGCAGTGTGACGGTTCGGGGTGCTTTGGTGGAGCTTACAGGTAAAGAATTTGATTTACTTGTGTTTTTGGCGTCTAATAAAGGACGTATTTTTACGAAAAAGCAGATTTATACACAGGTGTGGGAAGATGAATATGCCTTTGATGACAGCAATATTATGTCTTTTATCAGCAAATTAAGGAAAAAAATCGAGCCAAATCCGGAGCAGCCCTTTTATGTTTTGACAGTGCGAGGAGTGGGATATCGCTTCAATAAGGAGGCTTAGTATAGAATGAAAAGTTATCTTTTTCTCGGTCTTATCCTTACCGGAGGCATTAGCCTCTGTCTTTTGCTGAAGCTGTATCGTATCCGTCAACAGATTTCTCTTATCAAGGAGGTTCTGGAGGATATCAAAGCAGGAAATCTAAACAGGCGTGTTCTGGCTCAAGATAAGGACGAAACACAGCAGATTTGTTACGATATCAATGAGATAGCCGAAAACAGTCAGGCACAGCTTATCCGTCAGAAACAGGCGGAACAGGCGTATAAAAGCTTGATGACCGGACTTTCTCATGACGTGAAAACGCCCCTTGCTTCGCTGGTGGGATACTTAGAAGCGGTGGAAAACGGAATAGTCAGCGGAGAAGAAAAAGAGGAGTATATCCATGTGGCATTTGAAAAAGCACAGCATTTGAAGTGTTTTGTGGAGCATTTATTTGAATGGGTAAAATTAGATGCAGGAGAGCAGCTCTTTTATTTTGAAGTCCTAGATATAAACGAAGTATCACGAAATATTGTAGCAGACTGGATACCTGTTTTGGAAAGCAGAGCTTTTCAGTATGAGATTGTGATACCGGAACAGGAATATTTAATTTCTGTTGATGTAAATGCCTATAATCGTATTATCAATAATCTTCTGCAAAACATCATTACTCATAGTCAGGGGAATAAAATAAAATTTCAGATTTTGGAAAATGAGCAGGAAATGAAAATCATTTTGGAGGATAATGGAAAAGGGATTTCAGCAGAGCAGCTTCCTCATATTTTTGAAAAATTATATCAATGCGACAATGCCCGCTCCGGCAAGGGGAACGGTTTGGGACTTGCCATTACAAAGGAACTGGTAAGCGCACATAAAGGAATAATTACAGCGGAAAGTATCCTTGATAAAGGAACGAAATTTATCATATCACTTCCTAAAAATAAGATTACAAGGTAAAAACAAGATTACCGCAAGGTTTTGGCAAGGTTTATGGTTTATGATGGGAAGTGTAAGGAGGATATTTGATATGAGAGATTGGATAATTGAAACAAAACACTTGACGAAAAAATACGGAAATCAAACAGCAGTACGTGACGTCAATCTTCATGTGGAAAAAGGACATATCTATGGTTTGCTGGGACGTAACGGTGCAGGAAAGACAACGATTATGAAAATGATTTTAGGATTAACGTCTATGACCTCCGGCAGTGCAGAGGTATTTGGCAAAAACATAAAAGGCAATGAAAAAAGGATATATCCTCGTATTGGTGCGATGATAGAAGCTCCCGGTTTTTATCCAAATCTGACAGGAACAGAAAACCTTGAAATTTTTGCAAAGCTTCGTGGTACGTCTGCCCCTGATGCCGTAAAGAAAGCGTTGGAAGTAGTAGGACTTCCGTATAGAGATAAAAAAATTTTTTCGAAGTATTCTCTGGGTATGAAGCAGCGTTTAGGAATTGCCAATGCAATTTTGCATGATCCGGAGGTATTGATATTAGATGAGCCCACTAATGGCTTAGACCCTATTGGTATTGCAAAAATGCGGGAATTTATAAAAAAGCTAAGTACAGAGAAAGGAAAAACAATTTTAATTTCCAGCCATATTCTTTCAGAAATCGCACTTCTTGCAGATGACATCGGAATTATTGACAAAGGCGTTCTTTTAGAAGAAAGCAGCATGGAGGAGCTGGAAAAGAAAAACAGGAAATATATTTTATTACAGGTTTCCGACATTCCAAAAACCATTTTGGTTTTAGAACGCAGATTTCAGGTAAAGGATTATTCTGTTCAGGATGAGCAGACCATACGTATTTATGATACGGAATTAAATATGGGAGAGCTAAATAAGGCTCTTGTTATGGAAGCTATTGCAGTGCTTTCCTCCGGAATTTGCAATGATACCTTGGAAGATTATTTCAAGAAGCTTACAGGAGGTGAGGGGATTGCTTAGATTGGTGGAAGTTGAATTTTATAAGCTGCGCCGCAAAAAAGTAATGTGGATGATGCTTCTGGCTGCTCTTGTTATGCCGTTTTTTGCTTTTTTATATTTTGGTTATTTGGGAAAGAAAAATATAGAGCCTGTACTTTTTTATAAATGGTCTGCTTTCGGTTTTACATTGTTTCTTATACTGCCGTTTATTTTAGGGCTTTTGAGCATTATGCTGCTGCATGATGAAAACCGGTATGATATGTTAAAACAGCTTTGGATTGTACCGGTGAGTAAAGCGGGATATTTTTTCGGCAAATTTTTTATGGTATTTCTTTATTCTCTCTGTTTTATGATGATTAATGCAGCGGCTTCCGTATTATTCAGTGTAATTCTCAATTATGTGGCTTTCGATTGGAGGAGTATTGCTTTTTTGGTGGAAAGATGTTTGGAGATTGCAGGATTGACTGCTTTTGCGATTTTGCCTGTTTTCGCAGTGACGGTTTCTCAAAAAGGATATATTTTTCCTATGTGCATAACGCTCATTTATATTTTTGCCGGATTTTTTATAACGCCTGTAAATTCTTATTTGCATCCGCTTTCCTGTATTTCCATAATTATCTCCAGAGGAGGAGTAATTCCGGGGGTTGCACTTTTAGAACCCAATCTTCCTCTTGCATTTTTCAGTATGTGTGTATGGGGAATTGCTTCTGTGGTATTGGCTGTCGCTACATTGGGTAAAAGAAAGTAGGGAAAAGAAATGAAAATCTTATTATGGGCAGAATTTCAGAAACTCCGCCGTTCCAACATTATTTTATTTACAGTTTTTGCAATCGTTTTTACAGCTGTTTTTGTCTTTTTGGCAGGAACGACAACAGCATCTCCGGAACAAATGACAGTCAGCAGTGTAGGCTGGTATATGACAATGACGCAGGTATGGGAGACCGTTCTTGTGCTTCCTGCGGTAATTGCACTTTTGGGAAGCTACATGATTTGCCGTGAGGAGCAGGATGATACCATAAAAAATCTGAGTCTCATTCCTGTAAATGAAAGAAAATTAACAGCAGCGAAAATGATAATTCTCTCTCTTTTTAGCATTTTGGCTTATGTCTTGCTTTTTTTACTTACTTTTTCAACAGAAATGGTTTTGCATGCTTCGGAATTATCTATAAAAATATTCTTTGATTTTCTGAAAATGTACCTGCTGGAAGGAATAGGCGTCTTTTTCGCTGTTTCACCGATAATTGCCCTTGTGCCTTATTTGAAAAAGAACTATTGGCTGGCTTTGGCGGTAGCGGAAATCTATTCCTTTGCAGGCTTGTTTATGAGTATGTCGAATACTTTAAGAACTTTTTATCCGATAACGGCAATCTTTGGTGTTTCTGGTTATTATGAAACCACTGCGCAGGAGAAGCTATGCAGCCTTTTGGTTTTACTGTTGTGCGGTATAGTTGCACTTATTTTTCTGAAAAAATTAAACCGCAGGCGTTAAGTTTATTTCATGGTACTGCAAATTTCACTTTTAATTTCCAGAGCAATTTTGGATAATTCTTGAATACGGGAGTCTGACATCCGTACCACAGGGGCGGAAATGGAAAAAGCATATTTGGGCTTATTTCGATAGTCCGGTATGCTTACGGCAATACAGCGGACTCCCAGTTCGTTTTCTTCATCATCAAGAGCATATCCTTTTTTTCTTACTTCTTCAATTTTTTTCAAAAACTGGGCATAATCAGTAATAGTGTGAGGCGTCAGCTTTTGAATGGAGCTGTTTTCCCACAGAGCCTTGATTTGCGCTTCGTCTAAATCTGCCGCGATGGCTTTTCCTACACCGGAGCAGTAAAGGGGGATACGACTGCCAACCTTAGAAACCATGCGAATGGAATTTTGATACGACTCTTCTTTATAAATATAGACTGCATCGGTGTGTTCTCGCTGAACAAAATGAACTGTTTCCCCTGTAAGCCTGGAAAGCTTTTTTAAATAAGGTCTGACGGTATCCAGAATATCCATACGTGCCAGCAGCTTATTGGAAAGCGCCAGCAGCTTAAAGGAAAGAGAATATTTACCGGTTTCCCCTTCCTGCTTCACATAACCCATGTAGATGAGTGAGCATAGAAGTCTGTGAACCGTACTTTTATTTAAGTCAAGATGGCTGCAAAGCTCTGCAAGTGTAACAGGACCGGTTTCTGCCAAGGTTTCCAGAACAAGAAAAAGGCGGTCAGCCACCTGAATTGGATTTTTCGTTTCCATATAAAACAAATCTCCTTTTTATGTGTTGGCGCTATTGTAACACTTTCTGCTACTTGTGGCAATGAAAAACACTTGACTTTTTTTGGAAGTGTAGTATAATTCAAATTACAAAATACCACATAACGAAACGATATTCCGTAATATGGAACGATAAAAACAGGAGGAGAATATGAGCACAGTTACAGAAAAGATTTCAACACTTGGCGTTGTACCCGTTGTTGTATTAGAAGATGCAAAGGACGCAGCGCCTTTGGCAAAAGCATTAGTAGAAGGCGGACTTCCATGTGCAGAGGTAACTTTCCGCACAGATGCAGCAGAGGAGTCTATTAAAATTATGACTTCTGAATATCCTGATATGTTTGTGGGAGCCGGTACAGTTCTTACCATTGAACAGGTAGACCGTGCAGTAGCAGCAGGAGCAAAATTTATTGTAAGCCCGGGATTTGATCCGGAAATTGTAGATTATTGTTTAAGTAAAGAAATTCCTGTATTTCCGGGATGTATTACACCGTCTGAAGTAGCACAGGCAGTGAAAAGAGGATTAAAGGTTGTAAAATTCTTCCCGGCAGAGCAGTTCGGCGGTGTTGCAACAATCAAAGCAATGGCAGCTCCTTATGTGGGATTGAAGTTCATGCCCACAGGCGGTGTCAGCGCAAAAAATCTGGAAAGCTATTTAAGCTGTGATAAAATTGTTGCATGTGGCGGAAGCTGGATGGTAAAAGGCGATTTAGTAAAAGCAGGTAAATTTGACGAAATTAAAGCAATGACAGAAGAAGCTGTGAAGCTGGTAGCAGAAATCAGAAATAAATAAGTACAAAAAGGAGAAAAAACTCATGGCAAAAAAAGTAATTACTTTTGGTGAAATTATGTTGAGACTGGCACCGGAAGGATATTATCGCTTTGTACAGGCAGATACCTTCGGAGCAACTTACGGCGGCGGAGAAGCAAACGTAGCAGTTTCTCTTGCAAATTATGGATTTGATGCAAAATTTGTTACAAAACTTCCAAAACATGAAATCGGACAGGCTGCTATCAATTCTTTAAGAAAATACGGTGTGGATACTACTGAGATTGTACGTGGCGGCGACAGAGTAGGCATTTATTTCTTGGAAAAAGGAGCTTCTCAGAGACCTTCCAAAGTTATTTACGACCGTGCAGGTTCTTCTATTGCCACTGCACAGGCTTCTGATTTTGACTGGAAGAAAATTTTTGACGGAGCAGACTGGTTCCACTTTACAGGAATTACACCTGCATTAAACGATGAAGTTGCAAATATTTGTCTGGAAGCTTGTAAAGCTGCAAAAGAAGCAGGTCTTACCATTTCCTGTGACTTAAATTACAGAAATAAATTATGGTCTAAAGAAAAAGCCGGTCAGGTAATGGGTGAAATCTGCAAATACGTAGATGTTTGTATTGCAAATGAAGAAGATGCAGCAGACGTATTCGGCATTAAAGCCGCAAACACAGATGTTACAACCGGTACAGTAAATCATGAAGGCTATAAAGATGTTGCAAAACAGCTGGCAGACCGTTTTGGTTTCCAGAAGGTTGCCATTACATTGAGAGAGTCCTTATCTGCCAACGACAACAACTGGTCTGCAATGTTATATGACGGACAGGATTACTATTTCAGCAAAAAATACAAAATGCACATTGTTGACCGTGTAGGCGGTGGCGACTCCTTTGGCGGCGGATTGATTTGTGCTTGCTTAAACGGATATGATGCACAGTCTACCATCGAATTTGCAGTAGCGGCATCTTGTCTGAAACATTCTATTGAAGGTGACTTTAACATGGTTTCCATGGATGAAGTGACAAAGCTTGCAGGAGGAGACGGTTCAGGCCGTGTGCAGAGATAATCGAATTTTATAATGAAATGAAACCCTTATTGCCATTGGGGAACATTTAGATAGAAGGGGGCTGCTTGATTGCAGTCCCTGATTTATATAAAGAAAAAAGGAGACAGTTTATGAGAAGGGATTTTGATTTATTGTCACTTGGGGAAATTTTACTGCGTCTGTCACCTCCTGATAATGAGAGGATTGTAAGAGGCGATACCTTTCAAAAACAGGTGGGCGGTGCAGAATTAAATGTGGTTTCCGGCGTATCTTTGCTGGGACTTCGCACAGGTATGATTTCCATGCTGCCGGATAATGCCTTGGGAACTTATGCAAAAAACCGTGTGCGTTTTTGCGGTGTCAGCGATGATTACCTGATTTATGACAAGGATACAGATGCAAGACTTGGAATTTATTACTACGAAAACGGTGCATATCCCAGAAAACCCAGCGTGGTTTATGACAGAAAGCATGCGTCCTTTTGCAAGTTTTCCGCAGATGATTTTCCGGAGGAAATGTACGGCTCAACAAGATGCTTCCATACCACAGGAATTACACTGGCATTGTCAGAAAATACCCGTAAAAATGCCATAGAAATGATAAAGCGGTTTAAAGAAAATGGGACAATTATTTCCTTTGATGTGAATTTTCGGGGAAATCTCTGGACAGGAGATGAGGCAAGGGAATGTATCGAAACAATTTTGCCGTATGTGGATATTTTCTTCTGCTCGGAAGAAACAGCAAAACTGACTTTCTTAAAACAGGGAAACGTCTATGAAATTATGAAAAGCTTTACAGAGGAATATCCGATTTCCTTTGTTGCTTCTACACAGAGGGTAGTACATAGCCCGAAGGTACATTCTTTCGGCTCTGTATTTTATAATGCCAAAGAAGATAAGTTTTACGAAGAAGAACCTTATAAAAATATTGAGGTGGTGGACCGAATTGGAAGTGGGGATGCCTACATTTCAGGGGCTTTGTACGGGCTGTTAAAGCATAATTTTAACTGCCGAAAAGCTTTGGAGTACGGCAATGCTACCAGTGCGGTGAAAAATACCATTCCGGGGGACTTGCCTTCCAGCGGATTAGATGAAATTGAGCGTATTATAAAAAATCATCAAAGTACAGGACTTCAGCTAGAAATGGATAGATAGGAGTGTTGGATTGACTCTCAAACTCATAGGATAGATTAAAACCATGGGTTTGGGAGTTTTTTATGCGTGTATGTGAGCTGAAGCAAAAAGAAGTCATCAATATCTGTACCTGTAAAACTTTGGGCTGTCCTTTAGATGTGGAGTTTAATTGTAAAACAGGGAAAATAGAAGCGCTGATTGTGCCTGTTCCGGGGAAAATGTGTGGATTATTTGGCTCTGTCAGTGAATATGTTATTCCTTTCTCCTGTATTCGCCAGATTGGGGAGGATATTATTCTGGTGGAAATACAGGAGGAGAAATTTCTCAGAAAGGAATAGAGAAAAGGTTAAGAGACATCCTTTGGTGACGGGGGTGTCTTTTTACATCTTAGGCAAAAGTAGAGAATAGAAGTAAACAGAAAATAATTAAATTACTTTATTTTCTAAATAACATTCCAACAAATACGATGGATTTTCATAATACATACTGCTGTTGTAGTCATCTATTTTAGCGCTGATAAATGAGTTGTAAACTTTGAATAAGGCATCAATAACACCTATCTTTTCATATTCTGCCACGGACTTAATCAATCTTTTATATACTTTGCCGATATCCCACTGGGATGGAATAGCGTATTGACATGCGGACACATTGTTAAAATTTCCTGTGCTGATTTTTGCTTCTTTGATAAAATCGTCACTGACACGGTCTATATTATCGCTGTGATAGATATCTGCCAAGTCATAGATTTTTTCAAGATTTTTCTTACCTAATGAGTTTACGACTTCTGCTCTTGTATTTGTTATTTTTATCTAGCCATATTATAGCAGTTCTATATATTCACTACAATAAAAATTAGCAGATGTGTGTTGTTTTAAATAAACATTCCTTCTTGCAATGCTTAAAATGTTATGTTATATTTATCTTATCAAATACACCCCCACGGGGTATAGGAGGTAAAAGAGATGAGAGCAGATAAAGCACAGATAAACCGATTATTAAAGACAGCCAGAGGCCAGATTGACGGTATTTTGAAAATGGTGGAGGAAGACCGTTACTGTATGGATATAGCGCATCAGCTTATGGCAACAGAAGCTGTTTTAAACAGAGCAAATAAAGAAATCCTCACAGCACATTTAAAAAGTTGCGTGACAGGAGCTAAGACAGATGAAGAAAGAGAAGAAAAAGTGGATGAAATGGTAACTTTATTGGGTAAAATCTTATAACAGGAGGAAAAATATTTGAATAAGAAATATAAGGTGACAGGAATGACTTGTTCTGCATGCTCCTCCAGAGTGGAAAAATGTGTAGAAAAGCTGGATGGAGTTAATACAGTCAGTGTTAATTTACTAACCAACAGTATGCAGGTGGATTTCGATGAAAATAAGCTGACAGAGGAAAAAATAGCAGACAGCGTAATACAGGCCGGTTATGGAATGGAAATTCCTACAGGAAAATCTGAGAAGAAAGAAGAAAAAGAAGATATTGTAGAAAAAAATATTGAAAGTATGAAAAAGCGTACGATTTGGTCTTTTATTTTTTTAATTCCGCTGATGTATGTGGCAATGGGACACATGGTAGGGCTTCCTCAGCCGTCCTTTTTAAGAGGTGATGTAAATGCAGTGTCTTTTGCATTAACACAGTTTCTTCTATGTATACCGGTACTGTATATAAACAGAGCATATTTTGAGAGAGGATTTCGTTCACTTATTCACGGAGCTCCTAATATGGATACACTGATATCTGTAGGCTCAGGGGCATCTTTAATATATGGGATATTTGCCATTTACCGTATGGGATATGGACTTGGAACACAAAATATGGAACTGGTGCATCGTTATTTACATGACTTGTACTTTGAATCGGCGGTTATGATACTTGCCTTAATCAATATCGGAAAATATTTGGAGGCACGTTCCAAAGGAAAAACAAGTGAAGCCATTCAAAAGCTCATGGACTTAGCGCCTAAGACAGCGCTGGTGGAAAGAAACGGACAGGTGGTGGAAATTGCAGCAGAAGATATGTTGACCGGAGATATTTTACAGGTAAAGCCGGGAAGCAGTATTCCGGCAGACGGTGTTGTAATTGAGGGAAGAACCAGCGTGGATGAGGCAGCCATTACAGGAGAGAGTATGCCTGTTGAAAAGAAAGAAGGAGATACAGTAACTGCAGCTACTTTAAATAAAACAGGATTTATCAGAATGAGAGCTGCCAGAGTGGGACAGGACACCACTTTTTCTCAGATTATCCGTCTGGTAGAGGAAGCCAGCTCCAGCAAAGCGCCGATTGCCAGAATGGCAGATAAAATTGCGGGAATTTTCGTTCCTACGGTTATGGGAATTGCGCTGCTTACGGGAATTGTCTGGCTGCTTATGGGAGCAGAATTTGAATTTGCATTGTCCTGTGCCATTGCAGTTTTAGTGATTTCCTGCCCCTGCGCTTTAGGTCTTGCCACACCGGTTGCCATTATGGTAGGAACAGGAAAAGGTGCGGAAAACGGAATTTTAATTAAATCCGGCGAAGCATTGGAAATCACTCATAATGTACAAAGCGTTGTATTAGACAAAACAGGAACTATTACAGAGGGTAAGCCGGTGGTTACCGATATTATCAGCCTAGGAATGTCCGAAAACAAAATTTTAGAAATCAGCGCAGCTCTGGAAAAGAAAAGTGAACATCCTCTGGCAGAAGCCGTGCTTTTAAAGGCAAAGGGCATGGAGCTTCCAAATGCGGAAAATTTCGCAGCAATTCCCGGAAAAGGAATTACTGCAAAAATTCAGGGGAACATTTATTATGCAGGAAACCAAAAATTGATGCAGGAACAGGGAATTTCCAGTGAAAAGGCGTTAAGCAGTATGGAAAAGCTTTCCAAAGAAGGAAAGACACCTCTTATTTTGGCAGATGAGAAACAGGTGTTTGGTATAATCGGTGTTGCCGATGTGGTAAAACCAACCAGCGCAAAGGCAATTCAGGAGTTGAAAAAACTGGGTATTCAGGTTATTATGCTTACAGGCGATAATGCCAGAACAGCAAAAGCAATTCAAAAGCAACTGGATATTGATACAGTGATTGCCGAGGTTCTTCCACAGGATAAAGAAAGAGAGATTTCCAGACTTCAGGAGGAAGGAAAGACCGTAGCCATGGTAGGGGACGGATTAAATGATGCGCCGGCTCTTGCAAGAGCAGATGTAGGAATTGCCATTGGAGCAGGAACAGATGTTGCCATTGAAAGCGCAGACATTGTCCTGATGAAAAACGATTTACAGGATGTGGCAACTGCCATAGAACTGAGTAAAGCAGTTATCCGAAATATTAAGGAAAATTTATTCTGGGCATTCTTTTATAATGTATGTGGAATTCCCCTTGCGGCAGGAGTGCTTTATCCGGTATTCAGATTGAAATTAAGCCCTATGTTCGGAGCGGCGGCTATGAGTCTCAGTAGTCTTTTTGTTGTAAGTAACGCATTGCGATTACGATTTTTTCATTCTCTGAAAAAGGGAAAAACACAGCCTGAAAGTATTCAGGAGAAAAAGGAGGAAAAAAATATGTATACAATGAAAATCGAAGGAATGATGTGCCCGCACTGTCAGGCAGCAGTTACAAAAGCGTTAGAAGCTTTGGAAGGAACAAAAGCAGAAGTGAATTTAGAGAAAAAAGAAGCTTATGTAGAAACAGGACTTGAAAAAGAAGCTTTAAAGAAAGCAGTAGAAGATGCAGGCTATCAGGTGCTTTCAGTAGAATAGGCGGAAAGGAAGAAAACCATGATGCGAGTAGGAATGGGATATGATGTCCATAAGCTTACAGAAGGAAGAGATTTGATTTTAGGCGGTGTAAATATTCCATGGGAAAAAGGTCTGTTGGGACATTCGGATGCCGATGTAGTGGTTCATGCCATTATGGACGCACTTTTAGGGGCAGCAGCTCTTCGGGATATCGGAAGACATTTTCCGGATACAGACCCCCAGTATAAAGGAATTTCCAGTATCAAGCTCTTGCAGCATGTAGGAAAGCTTTTAGAAGAAAATATGTACGTGATTAATAACATTGATGCAACGATTATTGCGCAGAAACCAAAGCTTTTACCATATATTGACACCATGATTGAAAATGTGGCAAATGCCTTACATTTGGAAGCCAATCAGGTAAATATAAAAGCGACCACAGAGGAAGGTCTGGGATTTACAGGAAGTATGGAAGGTATATCCGCACAGGCAATCTGTGCGCTGACACACGTGCAGGATTTTATGACAGATGACAGAAGCGGCGGTTGTGGAGGCTGCTGTAAGGAGAACAGAAGATGAGTATATTAAATGTGCAGAATTTGTCCCACGGGTTTGGTGACAGGGCTATTTTTCAGGACGTTTCTTTTCGACTGTTGAAAGGAGAACATATTGGATTGGTAGGCGCCAACGGTGAGGGTAAATCTACCTTTATGAATATTATTACGGGAAAGCTGATGCCGGATGAAGGAAAAATCGAATGGGCAAAAAATGTCCGTGTGGGATATCTGGACCAGCATACCGTGTTGGAAAAGGGAATGACCATTCGAGACGTACTGAAATCAGCGTTTTCATGGCTGTTTGAAATGGAAGCGCAGATGAACGGAATTTGTGACAAAATGGGCGAGGCATCTCCGGAAGAATTGGAAACCATGATGGAAGAGCTGGGAACCATACAGGATATGCTGACTATGCACGATTTCTACATTATTGACTCCAAGGTGGAGGAAGTGGCAAGAGCGTTGGGACTTACGGCAATTGGCTTAGACAAGGATGTTACAGATTTAAGCGGCGGACAGAGAACAAAAATCCTGTTGGGAAAACTGCTTTTGGAAAAGCCGGACATTCTGCTTTTAGACGAGCCGACCAACTATTTAGACGCAGAGCATATTGAATGGTTGAAACGATATTTGCAGGAATATGAAAATGCCTTTATTTTGATTTCTCATGATATTCCGTTCTTAAACAGCGTTGTAAATCTCATCTATCATATGGATAATCAGGAATTAAACCGTTATGTGGGAGATTATGACCATTTTCAGGAGGTTTACGCAGTCAAGAAAGCACAGCTTGAAGCGGCTTACAATCGTCAGCAGCAGGAAATCAACGAGCTGAAAGACTTTGTGGCTAGAAACAAGGCGAGAGTGGCAACCAGAAATATGGCAATGTCCAGACAGAAAAAGCTGGATAAAATGGATGTGATTGAGCTGGCAAAGGAAAAACCAAAGCCGGAGTTTAACTTTAAAACAGCCAGAACACCAAGCCGTTTTGTGGTAGAAACCGATGATTTGATTATCGGCTATGACGAACCTCTTTCCAAGCCATTGAATTTAAAAGTAGAAAGAGGAGAAAAGATTGCTCTTACCGGAGCAAACGGGATTGGAAAATCCACATTATTAAAAAGTATACTGGGCATTATTCCACCGATTTCAGGAAAGGTGCACTTAGGCGACTATCTGGAAATCGGATATTTTGAGCAGGAGATGCCACAGGGAAATAAAAATACCTGTATCGAAGAAATCTGGGAGGTCTTTCCTTCCTATACACAGTATGAGGTTCGTGCAGCATTAGCGAAATGTGGTTTGACAACAAAGCATATCGAAAGTCTTGTGCGTGTGTTAAGTGGTGGTGAGCAGGCAAAGGTGCGCTTGTGTAAGATTATTAACAGGGAAACAAATGTATTGATTTTAGATGAGCCTACAAATCATTTAGATGTAGATGCAAAAGAGGAGTTAAAGAGAGCTCTACAGGAGTATAAAGGTACTATTTTAATGGTTTGCCATGAACCGGAATTCTATCAGGGACTTGCAACAGATGTGTGGGACTGCTCGCAGTGGACAACACGAATTTAGAAATGAAACACTTTCAGACAGAAAATTCAAAAAGAGTATTGTATGTAAAGGAATAACAGGTATAAATAAAAAATATGCAAGAAATGCAAAATAAACTTGCAAAAGCACCTGCTTCGATTTATAATACAAGAAAAAAATCAGATACAGGAGGAAAGTCATGTCATACGTAGATGAGGTTATTGAATTAGTAGAAAAGAAAAATCCAGGAGAACTGGAATTTCATCAGGCAGTAAAAGAAGTATTAGAATCTTTAAAGCCGGTAGTTGAGGCAAATGAGGAAAAATATCGTAAAGAAGCACTTTTAGAGCGCTTAGTTGAGCCTGAAAGAGTGATTATGTTCCGTGTTCCTTGGGTAGATGACAACGGAAATGTACAGGTAAATAAGGGCTTCCGTGTACAGTTTAACAGTGCAATCGGGCCATACAAAGGCGGTCTGCGTTTCCATCCATCCGTATATTTGGGAATTATTAAATTTTTAGGATTTGAACAGATCTTTAAAAATTCCCTGACAGGGCTTCCTATTGGCGGCGGTAAAGGTGGAGCTGATTTTGACCCAAAAGGAAAATCTGACAGAGAAGTTATGGCATTTTGCCAGAGTTATATGACAGAGTTATACCGTCATATCGGAGCAGATACAGATGTTCCGGCAGGTGATATCGGAGTAGGTGCAAGAGAAATCGGTTATCTGTTTGGACAGTATAAGAGAATTCGTGATGCTTACGAAGGCGTGCTTACAGGTAAAGGGCTGACTTATGGTGGTTCTTTAGTTAGAACACAGGCAACAGGATATGGTCTTCTCTATCTTACAGAAGAGTTGTTAAAGCTTAACGGAAAAGAGTTAAAGGGTAAAACTGTTGTTGTTTCCGGTGCCGGAAATGTAGCAATCTATGCTATTGAAAAAGCTTACCAGTTAGGTGCGAAACCAGTGACATGCTCTGACTCTACGGGTTGGGTATATGATCCTGAAGGTATTGACTTGGAAGCATTAAAAGAAATTAAAGAAGTAAAACGTGCACGTTTAACAGAATATACAAATTACAGACCAAATGCAGAGTACCATGAGGGAAAAGGGGTATGGACTGTAAAATGTGATATTGCTCTTCCATGTGCAACACAGAATGAGCTGCATTTAGAAGATGCAAAAGCATTAGTTGCTAACGGATGCTTTGCAGTTGCAGAAGGTGCAAATATGCCAACAACTTTAGAAGCTACTAAATACCTGCAGGAAAATGGTATTATCTTTGCACCTGGTAAAGCTGCAAATGCCGGCGGTGTAGCTACTTCCGGATTAGAAATGTCACAGAACAGTGAAAGATTAAGCTGGAGTTTTGAAGAAGTAGATGAAAAGCTTCAGGGAATTATGATAAATATTTGCCACAATATGGTAGATGCAGCGAAAAAATACGGATTTGAAGGCAACTATGTGGTAGGTGCCAATGCAGCCGGATTTGAAAAAGTTGCAGATGCTATGATTGCACAGGGCGTTTGCTAAGAAAATCCTGTTGACAAATCCCGTATTTATGAATAAACTAAGAGAAGATAGGAAAAGGCATGGAACGAAAAGAGTACAGAGTAAATCCTTTTCAGAGAGAGACAGTCATCGGCTGGAAGCTGTCTTAGAGGAAACTTTGGAAAGTGCATTCGGGAGTTGATTTGGTGAGGGGTAAGCCTAAGCCGGATACGCAGTCCTGCGTTATGGGAAATAAGTGGGAGATACTATCTTCAAATAGAGTGGAACCGCGGATTTTTCGCCTCTATGTCGTTTTGACATAGAGGCGTTTTCGTTATATTCGTTTATGGAAAATTGATAGAAAGGACGTGAAATATGGGATTTATTAGTCATATAAAAGAAGAATTTCAGGTTATCAGGGAACGGGACCCAGCAATTAAAACACCTTTAGAGGTTTTGTTGTATCCCAGCTTTCGTGTTATGATACAGTACAGGCGGGCTCATAAATTATACGAAAAAGGACATTTCTTTCTGGCACGGTGGGTATCTCAGCGGGCAGCCAGAAAAACAGGAATTGAAATTCATCCGGGAGCGCAGATTGGAAAAGGGCTGTTTATTGACCACGGCTCAGGAGTGATTATCGGAGAAACGGCTATTATCGGTGATAATGTAACACTGTATCAGGGAGTTACTTTAGGCGGCACAGGAAAAGAAACGGGAAAACGTCATCCTACTTTGAAAAACAACGTTATGGTAAGCGCCGGAGCAAAGATTTTAGGCTCATTTACCATTGGAGAAAACTCCAAAATCGGTGCAGGAAGCGTGGTTTTAGAGGAGGTTCCGCCTAATTGTACAGTTGTAGGCGTACCGGGGCGTGTGGTAAGAAAAGGAAACCAGAAGGTTCCTAGAAGTGATATGGACCAAATTCATCTTCCGGATCCAACCTTAGATGATATCCATAAGCTTCAGCAGGAAAATGACAGACTGCGTTCTGAATTACAGCGTATGGGTTATGAATTAAATGATATAAAAGAAAGAGAAGCGCAATGCCGCAGGGCAAGAGCCTTGGAGGCAAAAGAAAGAAGACAGGAGGAAGAAAGAGAAATATGAGAATTTATAACACACTGACAAAGAAAAAAGAAGAATTTATTCCTTTAGAAGAAGGAAAAGTAAAGATGTATGTCTGCGGACCTACGGTTTATAATTTTATCCACATCGGAAATGCAAGACCGATGATTGTATTTGATACAGTACGCCGCTATATGGAATACAAAGGATATGAAGTAAATTATGTATCCAATTTTACAGATGTAGATGACAAGATTATTGCGAAGGCAGTAGAAGAAGGTGTAAGTGCAGAGGAGATTTCCAGCCGTTATATTAAAGAATGTAAAAAAGATATGGCAGATATGAATGTAAAACCGGCGACTACTCATCCGCTGGCAACACAGGAAATTGACGGAATGATTGATATGATACAGACTTTAATGGACAAAGGCTTTGCCTATGAGGTAAACGGTACTGTATATTTCCGCGTAAAGAATTTCAAAGAATACGGAAAGCTGTCTCATAAAAATCTGGAGGATTTGCAGTCAGGATTTCGTTCTTTACAGGTTTCGGGAGAAAATCAGAAGGAAGACCCATTGGATTTCGTACTTTGGAAACCGAAAAAAGAAGGAGAACCTTTCTGGGTATCCCCATGGAGTGAAGGGCGTCCGGGCTGGCATATTGAGTGTTCTGTGATGTCTAAAAAATATCTAGGTGAAGAAATTGACATCCATGCAGGCGGTGAAGACCTTGTTTTCCCACATCATGAAAACGAAATTGCTCAGTCTGAATGCTGCAACGGAAAGCAGTTTGCAAGATACTGGATGCACAACGCTTTCTTGAATATTGACAATCGCAAAATGTCAAAATCTCTTGGAAACTTCTTTACCGTAAGAGAAATCGGAGAAAAATATGATTTACAGGTGCTTCGCTTCTTTATGTTAAATGCACATTACAGAAGTCCGCTGAATTTCAGCGCTGAGCTGATGGAAGCTTCTAAAAATTCTCTGGAAAGAATTATTACTTGTGTAGAGCAGCTAAAACACCTGTTGGAAACAGCAGAAAAAACAGAAATGACAGAAACAGAAAAAGCATTAGAAGTAGAAGTATTGGAATATGTAAAGAAATATGAAAATTCCATGGAAGATGATTTTAATACCGCAGATGCCATTGCCGCTATTTTTGAGTTGGTTAAATTTGCCAATACAAAAGCAAATGAAAACAGCACAGCAGCTTTTGTACAGTATCTTTTTGATACCATTGTGCATTTAAGCGATGTGTTAGGTCTGATTGTGAACAAGGAAGCTGAAATTTTAGATGAAGAAATTGAAAAACTGATTGAAGAACGTCAGATGGCAAGAAAAGAGAAAAACTTTAAAAGAGCAGATGAAATCAGAGATGAATTGGCTGCTATGGGTATCATCTTAAAAGATACAAGAGAGGGTGTACAATGGAAGCGAGCTTAAAGAAATTCAAGGAGCTGTTTGAACTGGAGGATACGGATATCAGAAGCTATTCTCCTTTAACCCTTGCCTACATCGGAGATGCCATTTATGAGCTGGTTATCCGTACTATTTTAGTGGAAAAAGGAAATACTCAAGTAAATAAGCTGCATCAAAGAGCCAGCAAATTAGTAAAAGCATCTGCCCAGTCAGAGATTATCGAAAAGCTGAAACCATATCTTACAGAAGAAGAAATGGGAATTTTCAAAAGAGGAAGAAATGCAAAATCCTTTACCATGGCAAAAAATGCCAGTATGTCCGATTACAGAAGAGCTACGGGATTTGAGGCGTTAATGGGACATTTGTATCTGACAGAGCAGTGGGACAGAATGTTAGAATTGATAAAAATAGGAATTACAGAAGGAGAAAAGGATGGAGAATAAATTCCAGGAAACAAAGGTAGAAGGCAGAAATGCGGTTTTAGAAGCGTTTCGTTCCGGAAAATCTGTGGATAAGTTATTTGTTCTGGAAAAATGCGAGGACGGTCCGGTACGCACCATTTTGCGTGAAGCAAAGAAGCATGATACCATGATTAAATATGTAAAAAAAGAAAGACTGGATCAGTTATCGGAAACAGGAAAACATCAGGGTGTGATTGCCATGACTGCGGCGTATAATTACGCAGAAGTAGAAGATATTCTGGCAGCAGCCAGAGAAAAAGGAGAACCGCCGTTTCTGGTATTGCTGGATAATATCGAAGACCCTCATAATCTGGGAGCAATTATCCGTACAGCAAATCTGGTAGGTGCTCATGGCGTGATTATTCCAAAGAACAGAGCCGTGGGGCTGACTGCAACGGTTGCAAGAACTTCTGCCGGAGCATTGAATTATACACCGGTTGCAAAGGTTACCAATCTTGCAAGAACCATTGAAAATCTGAAAAAAGAAGGAATTTGGTTTGTATGTGCGGATATGGGCGGAACACAGATGTACGACCTTGATTTAAAAGGCGCAATCGGACTGGTTATCGGAAACGAGGGCGACGGCGTATCAAAGCTGGTACGTGAAAAATGCGATTTTATTGCATCCATACCAATGCAGGGAAATATCGACTCTTTGAATGCCTCTGTGGCAGCAGGGGTATTGGCATACGAAATTGTAAGACAGAGAATGGGGAAATAGTACAGGAATTCATTTATGATGAAGGAATATGAAAATTTAAAAGATGAGGAGCTTTTTGAGCTTTTATGGCAGGGACAGGAAGGCTTGGAGGATTACCTCATTAACAAATATAAGGGAATGGTGCTGAAGAAGGCACATGCCATGTTTCTAATCGGAGGAGAGCAGGAGGATTTAATTCAGGAGGGTATGATTGGGCTGTTTAAGGCAGTCCGAGGATACCATCCTGACAAAAATGCTTCATTTTCCACTTTTGCTAATTTATGTATAGAAAGGCAGATGTATAAGGCCATTGAAATTTCAGGAAGGCAGAAGCACAAGCCATTAAATTCTTACATTTCTTTAAGTGAGATGGAAGGACCGCTGTATAATGCGGAAGATATTACACAGCAAAATCCGGAGGAAATTGTTATTGGAAAAGAAAATGTAAGCAGAATGATGGAGGAGATTAAGGAACGGTTAAGTTCTTTTGAAAATCAGGTGCTGGATGCTTATCTGGATGGAGCAGATTATCTTCAGATTGCAGAAATGACAGGAAAGCAGCCCAAGTCCATTGATAATGCACTGCAAAGAATAAAAAATAAAATTCATGGAATGAAATGGTAAATATAATTATAAACCTGTGGTAGATACTTATATAATAAAAAACCCTTGAAATATCAAGGGTTTTTTAAAAGCTGCCAAGCGGACTTGAACCGCCGACCTCCGCCTTACCAAGGCGACGCTCTACCGACTGAGCCATGGCAGCAAATTATTTTGTCGTTTCACAATTATGAATTTTATCAAAAAAAAGGATGGGTGTCAACCCTTTTTTCTATTTTTTAGGAGGGAACAGATGGGAAAAAGAATACATGGAATTTTGCTGGCAGCAGGATTTTCACATAGGTTTTTGGGAAATAAATTATTGTATCCTTTAAAAGGAAAAGCGCTGTATCTTCATTTGACAGAACGTTTGGAAAAGCTTTTAAAAAAAGGGACATTGGACAGTTTGGTAATGGTTACACAGTATGATGAAATTCTTCAGGAAATGAAGAAAAGAAAGATAGAAGCAATAAAAAATGAGAACAGCAGGCAGGGGATTTCATCTTCTTTAAAATTAGGGCTTTGTAAGGCACAGGAATTTGAAGAAAAAGAGGACGAGAATTATTATATATTTTTTGTGGCAGACCAACCGTATTTGCAAGAGAAAACAATAGAAGATTTTTTGCGGGCTTTTGTTCAAACGGGTAAAACCATTGGCTGTGTAAAATATGGAAAAGAAATGGGAAATCCCGTTATTTTTCATGAAAAATATAAGGAAGAGCTGGAATGTCTGCAAGGGGATAAAGGGGGAAAAGGCGTACTGCGAAAGTATGAAAAAGAAGTGTTTTATTTTGAAGTAGAAGATAAAAAAGAATTACAGGATATTGATGAAAGAGGAGAATTGTCTTAAATGGAGTTCTCCCATTAAAACTGCCGTCTGAAAAACTTTGGCAAGTGAGAGGATGGGTGGAATTTTTATCATCTATAAATTGGTTAATACTTTGCTTTAGCTGTGTGGAGTGTTAAGAGTTAGGTGAGTTTAATATCTAATGGAACAATATTGCCATATTTTTTAAACATTTCATCAAAGGACACCCATCCATCAGCAGCATTTACAATCAAATTATTTTCTGATTTTATCTTATAGAGTTTAAGTTTTTTGACATCTTTGAGTGGAAAAAGTGATTGTAAACGATTGTCCCAAATGGTAGAATATTTATTAGGGATAACCGTGTTACAGGGTGGCTGACCTTCATTTTATAATACATAGAATGGAGGTGGTGCTGATGAAACATTTTGATTTTAAAGACTTAATGTCGTTTGGAATGTTTATTTTGGCATTGCTTACATTTATTTTTACATTTTGTAAGTAATTCTATTAAATAGAAAAACCACCCTTGAAACTTTGGCAAGCGAAAGGGTGGATTTTCTACTCATTCAGACGGTCAACCCCTTGTGGGCGGTTGTTCCTTTAAATATATTATAAGCTAGATAAAGAAAAAATGCAATCGAATATATAAGGTTTATGAAAAAAATTTCCTTGCTATTTTCTGATTTTAACATAGGTTAGTTATTAAAATTAGAAACAATTCTTTAAAAATTCCCAGTAAAAGGTGTAACTATTCCTCTCTTTTTAGTAGAAAAAATTATTCCGGATAAACCAGTCTGTCCTCAGAAATATTGAAAAGTACATTGTTCAAATATTTATCTGCCAGCCAGTTTGCCATATTCAAATTCATATCCAGATAGTTTCCGCAGTCTTTTGCGGAAGCTCCCGGAACCTTGTCATGAAAATCACGGATAAAAGCAAACATTTCTGTAATAAGTGGGACAATTTCCTTAGACTCATAATTTCCTGCTAAAAGCAGATAGAAGCCTGTACGACATCCCATAGGTCCAAAATAGATTACTTTATCAGAAAAATCTTTATGATTTCTTAAAAAAGTAGCGCCCAGATGTTCGATGGTATGTACTTCGGCAGTATTCATAACTGGTTCTTCGTTGGGAGAAGTCATGCGTAAATCAAAAGTAGTAATAACTTCTTTTCCTACGAAATCCTTGCGGGATACATAAATTCCAGGCTGAAGTTTTATATGGTCAATGGTAAAGCTTGCGATTTTTTCCATGTTTTTAATCCTCTCTTTTTGTAATAGTGACTTTATTATAAACATTTTCGAGGTTGGAAGCAAGCAATAGTTGCTGACAAAGATAAAACGTGCTAGAATAATGAAATAAGGGAAATTGTAGTAGTTGGAGGACAGAAAGATGATAAATGATAAGAAAGTTTTATTCAGTGGTATGCAGGCAACCGGAAACCTGACATTGGGAAATTATCTGGGAGCGCTGAAAAACTGGGTAACCTTAAATGACGAATATGAATGTTTTTACAGCGTGGTAGATATGCACTCTATTACTGTACGACAGGACCCGGCTACTCTTAGAAAAAGAGCAAGGGCTTTATTGACTTTATACATTGCAGCAGGACTTGATCCAAAGAAAAACTGCATTTATTATCAGTCCCATGTAAGCGGACATGCAGAGCTGGCATGGATTTTAAACTGTTTTACTTATATGGGTGAATTAAACCGTATGACACAGTTTAAGGACAAATCTGCAAAGCACGCAGATAATATCAATGCGGGGCTGTTTACGTATCCGGTGCTTATGGCCGCTGATATTTTACTGTATCAGGCAGATGTGGTTCCGGTGGGAATTGACCAGATGCAGCATTTGGAGTTGACAAGAGATATTGCCACTCGTTTTAACAACATTTACGGAGATGTATTTACCATACCGGAGGCATATATCGGCAAGGTAGGAGCCAAAATTATGAGCTTGCAGGAGCCGTCTAAGAAAATGTCAAAATCAGATGAAAATCCAAATGCAAGTATTTATCTTATGGACGATCCTGATACGATTATGAGAAAATGCAAACGTGCAGTGACAGACTCCGAAGCATGTATTGCTTATCGTGATGAACAGCCAGGAATTAAAAATCTGATTGATATTTATTGCGCATGTTTGAATAAAACATCACAGGAAGCAGTAAAAGAATTTGAAGGAAAAGGCTACGGTGAGTTGAAAATGGCAGTAGGAGAAGCTGTTGTCAGTGTATTGAAGCCTTTGCAGGATGAAGTAGCCAGACTGGAGAAGGAAAAAGCATATATTGACTCTATCATCAAAGAAAACGGTGAAAAGGCGCAGTATTTTGCAAATAAAACACTGAGAAAGGTACAGCGCAAGGTAGGATTTCCTGATAGAATTCGTTAAAAACGGGAGGTGTCTTTATGACTGTTGAAGAAGTAATTACAGTATTGGCAATGCAGGAAGAAATTTTGCAATTTAATCATTTTACCAACGAAGACGCATGGGCATTAGGTAATTTGCTGGTGGCGGAGGCAAAAAAACGAGGCTTGGACACAGCAGTGGAAATCCGTCTGAACAATGGTTATACTGTGTTTAAGTATGCAGGAAACGGCACGACTTTAAATAACGAGGAGTGGATGAACAAAATGTTTGCTACTGTAAAAAGAATGGAAAAAAGTACCATGCTTTTGTACAGTGAGTTAAAACGCAGTGAAGAAGCTTTAGGGGAAATCGGACTGGACGAAAAGGAATATTCCTGTTTGGGAGGAGGATTTCCGGTACGTGTAGAGGAAGTGGGAGTAATCGGAGCGATTATGGTTTCCAATCAGAGCCACTTTATCAATCACGATATTATTGTGAAGGCTGTGAGCAGATATCTTCATATTGATGAAGTGCCGAGAATTCGGGCATTGTAGAAAATAAATTTATCTCAGGAGGAAAAATGTATGACGAAAAGAGCGCCGGGAAGAACCTTTTTAATGGTTGTAGGTATTTTTTTAATCATCGGCGGTGTGTCTGCCATGGTTACCAGCGCCATGAATTTTGTAATGATAGGACAGGAAGAATTTGCACCGATTTTGGAACAGACTTTGCAGCAGGTTGGAATTAGTAAGACAACTTTTCAAATCAGTATAGTTTTAACTGCAATACAGTCTGTAATCAATGTGGTGACAGGTATTATCGGAGTTGCAAACAGTAAGAAAATTGAAAAAGCATCTCTTTGCTATATTTGCGGAATTGTTTTGATTGTTTTTGCTTTGATTTGCAATGCGTACAGCGCTTTTAGCGGTGCATTTAGTATTTTTTCAGTAATTTTCTCATTAATTCTTCCATTGTTATATTTCTGGGGTGCATTAAAGAACCGTCAGGCATTACAGGAAGAACAGGGAACTGTTGTAAGATAGACAAAATGAGGTAACAGGTGCGGGACAAAACGGGAGGGGTTCTGTTTTGTCCTGTTCTTATATTTAAGAAAGATAAGAGGAGAGAGTATGGAACATTTAATTAAGGTAATGGATTTATGCAAAATTTATAATCCGGGGGAAAATGAAGTACGGGCATTGGACCATGTGAATTTGGAAATTGACAGAGGAGAATTTGTTGCTATTATCGGGCAGTCCGGTTCAGGAAAATCAACATTTATGAATATGCTCGGCTGTCTGGATATTCCTACATCAGGAAAATATTATTTAAACGGCACAGATGTCTCAACCATGTCCGATAATGAATTATCCTTAGTCAGAAACAAAGAAATCGGATTTATCTTTCAGGGATTTAACTTAATTCCTAACCTTACAGCAGTGGAAAACGTAGAGCTGCCGTTGATTTACAGAGGAATTGACAAGAAAGAGAGAAGAAAACTGGCAACAGAGGCATTGGAAATGGTAGGGTTAAGTCACAGAATACACCATAAACCATCTGAGATGTCAGGAGGACAGCAGCAGCGTGTAGCGATTGCCAGAGCCATAGCGGCAAAACCGCCGGTTATTTTGGCAGACGAGCCTACGGGAAATCTGGACTCTGCTTCCAGTAAGGAAATTTTAAATATTTTGAAAAATCTTCACAAGGACGGCAGAACCGTCATTTTGATTACACATGATGACGGAATTGCAGCCAGAGCAAAACGTGTGGTAAGAATTATGGATGGAAAAATAGAATCAGACAGAATAAATCCGGAATATGAAAAAGTGGAGGAAGTACATGAAGACAAAGACTCTGAAGAATAAAAATACGGTTATGTTGATTACTCTTGGAATTGTGGCAGTTGTATTGGTTCTTCTGGCAATTATCGGGAATATGCGAAAGGGAGGAAAAGGCACAGAACCTGTTGTAGAAGTCATTTCAGTAGAAAAGGGAGACGTTCGTCAGGAAATCGAAGCATCCGGCAATGTGGAGAGTGAATGGAAAAAAACATTTTATTCTCCGGTAAATGCGACCATTGAAAACATGACAGTGGAGGCCGGTGACAGCGTAGAAGCGGGACAGAAGCTGATTGCATTTAATGTGGATAATTTAGAGGCAGACAATCAGAAGGCAGAGCTTACAGCTAGAACAGGCAAATTAGAGCTGGAGGATGCACAGGAACAGGCAAATCAGGCGGCTTCTAAGGTTGCAGAAGCAAAAGCAGATATTCCGAAATTAGAAAAACAAATTGAAAATAAGAAGAATAAACTTTCTGATTTAAGACAGCAGATTGCAGAAACACAGAAAAATGCACAGGCACAGGTGCAGGAAGAGGTAGAAAGTGCATATCAGGCAGCCGTGCTGGTAGCAGAAACAAAGTATCAGGAAGAAATGGATACTTATAATAACGTTACAAAACCGGAATATGATAAGGAACTGGAAGCTTTAAAACAGAAAATCAATGAGGGAAAAGGAACGGAAACAGATAAAGAAGACTATCGTCATTTGTTAGATAATCCTCCGAAGGTTCCGGAATTAGAAGATGTAAATCCTGCTGATTTTCAAATGACAGGTACGGGAATGGCAGATACTTCTGCATTGGAAGCGGAAATGGAGAATGTATCCTCAGAATTAGCTGCCCTTCAGTCTGAGTTGGCATCGAAAGAAGCTTTAGCGCAATCTGAAACAACAGGTCTTACAGATGCAGCAAAGGAAAAAATCAGAATTTCCAATAACTTGACAGAGCTTGAAACGAAAAATCTTCAGGAGCTTTTAGAAGAAGGAAGAAAAGGAATTGAAGCAGAATTTTCCGGTGTTATTTCTGACACTAAGGTAAGTCAGGGAGCTACCGTAACACAGGGAATGGAGCTTTTTACGCTTCAGAGTATGGATGATGTGTGCGTGGATGCCAGCATTTCAAAATATGATTTTGATAAAGTAAAAGAAGGACAGAAGGCTACGGTAAAATTAGGAGATAAAAAATACAACGGAACCATAGAGAAGGTAAACCGCATCGCAGTTCCAAATGAAAAGGGAGCTCCAACTATCGGAGTTGTGGTACATATTGATAATCCGGATGACGGTATTTTCATTGGTGTAGAAGCGAAGGTAAGTATTCAGGCGGCAGAGGTAAAGAACGTTCCGATTTTGCCGGTGGAGGCAGTCAACATCGGAAAAGACGGTTCTTTCTGCTATGTAGTGGAAGATGGAGTGATTAAGAAAAAAGAGATTGAAACAGGCGTGACTTCAGACGCTTTTGGGGAAATTAAAAGTGGTTTAAAGGACGGAGAACAGGTTCTTACCGATATCGGAAACCACAGTGAAGGAGATAAAGTAAAAGCGCAGGAAGCTAAGACTGACAAGTAAGAGAAAGGACGGAACTATGGGAAATATAATTGAATATGTCAAAATGGCAATTCAGAATATCATTGCCAATAAAGGGCGCTCCTTTCTTACTATGCTGGGAATTATTATAGGAATTGCCTCTGTCATTGCTATTGTGTCCATTGGTGAAGGAACGAAAAACCAGATGAACAGCGAAATTGATGCAGCAGGCGGAGGGCAGATATTTATCTATTGCAGTGATGATGCTATAAAAGAAGACGCATATATGACAGCAGAAGATATGGAAGCCATCCGCAAAATTGATGGTGTGGAAGGAGTTTCCAGCAGCTTTACAATTATGGGGGAAACCGTGACAGGAAAAGGAGATTTTTCTGCTACGGTAACCTTGGAAACACAAGATGCTCCTATTGTCAATAATCTTGCTTTGAAAAGAGGAACTTATTTTACAGAGGCAGATGTGGCAGAAGGACGAAACGTATGTGTGATTTCCGACACCGATGCAAAGCGTTTGTTTGGTTCAGACGATGTCATTGGCATGGATATTGACGTGCAGTGTTATGATTTGACAAAAAGCTTTTGCATTGTAGGTATTACCACACAGAAAGAAAACGGAACTTTTGTAAGCTATACCTATGAGGGAATGCCGGTGACGCTTTCTGTTCCTTATACTGCGGCAGTAGATTTTGTGGGAGATACAGCAGATGAGTTTACCAGTATGGTCGTACAGGCAGATAAGAAAATGGACTCTCAGGCGATTTCGAAAGAGGTGATTAAAACCTTGGAAAAGAGACATCAGTCAGCAGGAGAGGACTATTATCAGCTTCAGAGCTTTCAGGATGTTATGAAAATGATGAATGATATGCTCGGTATGGTAACGGCATTTATTTCCTTTGTAGCGGGAATTTCTCTGCTGGTAGGCGGTATCGGGGTTATGAATATTATGCTGGTATCTGTAACAGAGAGGACAAGGGAAATCGGTATTCGAAAAGCGCTGGGAGCAAAGACGTCTTCCATTATGATGCAGTTTCTGGCGGAGTCCGCAATCCTTACCGTCATTGGCGGAATAATCGGAATTGTTTTAGGAATAGCAGGGGGATATGGAATTTGTTCTGTGATGAGCTCAGTGCAGGGCATGACCATTACTCCGGGAATTAACGCTGCTACCATTATTGCGGCAACCTTGTTTTCCTGTGCGGTAGGTATTTTCTTTGGTATTTATCCGGCAAAGAAAGCAGCAGCATTAAGTCCTATCGAAGCCTTACGAAGAAACTAAAAAAGACTTGCCATATCCTCTGGAAGGGGAGCTGAGAATTTCATAGGCTGCCCTGTAAGGGGATGTATAAAGCTTAAAGAATAAGAATGGAGAGCAACACGCTGTATTCTGGAAAAATCAGGATTGTAGAGATAATCTCCTAAAAGGGGATTTCCCATATATTTTGCGTGAACACGAATTTGATGTGTTCGGCCTGTTTCCAGAGAGAGCTTTAAAAGGGAATAATCTTCTTTTGAAGCCACTACCTGATAATTGGTAACGGCACGCTCTCCGTTTATAAAATCTACACAGCGCTCAATAGCAGAATTTTCTTTTCGTGCTATGGGCGCTGTAATGGTATCTGCTTCTTTTTTTGGAATACCGAATACCACAGCCAGATAAGTGCGGTGGATTTCTCTGGCTTTCATTTGGTTGGAAAGAATGGAGGCGCTCAGGGCATTTTTTGCAATAATGAGAAGTCCGGTAGTATCCCTGTCAAGGCGGTTAATACAGCGGAACACAAAGGTTTCCCCCTGTACCTGATAATAATGGGCAATTCCGTTTGCAAGAGTATTGTCATAATTGTTGATAGAAGGATGAACAGGCATATCGGCAGGCTTGTTTACCAGCAGAATATCTTCATCTTCGTATACAATATCAAGGGGAAGGGCAACAGGGACAATGTGTTCGGAAGGGGCTTCTTCTAAAAGTCGGATGGTAACAATGTCATTGACTTTTAAAGGAGTGCGGACATAAGCCCATTCATTGTTTACCAGAATACCTTTTTGTGTTTTCTTTAGCTGTATGATAATCTGTCGGGAAAATTCCTTGGATTTCAGAAATTCGCCTACGGTGCAGGGGAGATTTTCTTTTGTTATGGTATATTGAAAAATACGGTTCATTGATACTCCTTAAAAAAGGGGCGTGCAAACGGCTGCATTCCCCTTTTATTTTATTTTGATTTTACTTTGTTCCACAATTCATTGTAATAGCTGTCTACATCATCTCCCAAGAATTGGAAGGTTTCGCAGTTGCTTAAATCTTCCGGCTCAGGGAACAGAATTTTGCTGTTTCTGATTTCTTCATCTTCAATCATTTCTCTGGCTTTCAGGTTTGGTGTAGAGTAGGTAAGATATTCAAAGTTCATAAGTGCAATTTCCGGACGGCACATAAAATTGATGAATTTTTCGGCATTTTCTTTGTTCTGGGCATTTTTCGGAATAACCCATGAGTCAATCCATACGTTAGAGCCTTCTTTTGGGATGACGTATTCCAAATCGGGATTTTCCCGTTTGGTATATCCTGCTTCGCCAGAATAGATAACGCCAAGAGCAGCTTCATTTCCAATCATTTTATCTCTTACCTGATCCACTACATAAGCCTGTACCAGAGGCTTTTGCTCCATTAAATCTTCCGCAGCGGCAGCAAGCTGGTCTACCTCTGTGGAATTGATGGAATGGCCAAGACGTTTTAACGCAACGGCAAAGGCATCTCTCACAGAGTCCTGCATCAGAATACTGTCTTTGTATTTGGGATTCCATAAAATATCCCAACTGTCTACGGGCTCTTTTACCATGGATTTATTATACAAAATACCCACAGTTCCTACACAATAAGGCACAGAGTATTTATTTTTGGGATCAAAGCTCTTTGATTGTTCCATATAAGTAGGGTCCATGTTTTTTATATTAGGGATATTATCCCAGTTGATTTCTGCCAGCAAATCATTTTCAATCATACGCTGTATCATGTAGTCAGAAGGGCATACCACATCATAAGCGATTGCCTGAGAAACAATTTTTGGATACATAATTTCATTTGTTTCGTATTCCTCGTAAGTCACGGAAATGCCGGTTTCTTCTTCAAAAAGCTCAATAGTTTTCGGGTCCAAATATTCACCCCAGTTATAGACAATAACCTTTTCTCCGGAATGATTTTTCATTGTGTTTAGATTATAGAAAATTCCGCCTATAATTAAAGCCGCAATTAAAACAGCAGGTACGGCAAAGCAGAAAGTCCGGCGAAAAGCCATTTTTTTGGAGGATTTTTTCACATCCTTTGTCTCCTTTGGACTGGCATTTACACAAATCATAAGAACTAAAACACTGACAAAAAGTAAGGTGGAAAGGGCATACATTTCCGGCCGGATACCCTTTCGTACCTCTGCGTAAATTTTTGTTGAGAGGGTATCCACACCGGGACCTTTTGTAAAGTGCGTGATAATAAAATCATCTAAGGACATAGTAAATGCCATGAGAAAACCGGACACTACGCCGGGCCAGATGTCAGGAAAAACGACTTTAAAAAAAGCGTAAACCGGTCCGGCTCCCAAGTCCTGTGCTGCCTCATAAGTGCTTTTGCTTGTCTGCTTTAATTTAGGCAGAACGCTTAAAATAACATAAGGAATACAAAAGGTAATATGAGCCAGCAAGATTGTGGAAAATCCAAGAGTGACTCTGCATGCAATAAATAAAAGCATCAGAGAAATACCGGTTACAATCTCAGAATTTAAAATCGGAATGTTGGTAATTCCCAGCATGACAGTTTTGCCTTTGGACTTCATGGCATTGATACCGATGGAGGCAGCAGTGCCGATAATAGTTGCAAGAACGGCAGAAACAAGAGCAATCAAAAGCGTATTGTAAAGGGCTGCCATAATTGCCTTATCCTGAAACAGGGAGGAATACCAATGAAGGGTAAAACCACCCCATTTTGCACGGGATTTCGAGGCATTAAAAGAGAGTACAATCAAAGTTACAATGGGGGCATACATAAGGAAAAGGATAAGCCCAAGATAAATATTTCGTGCAGTCTTTTTCATTAAAAGAAACCTCCCTGTCCGTTTTTATCGTATTTTCCGGTTAAAATCATGCTGATTAAAATAAAAATCATCAGTACCAGAGAAAGTCCGCTTCCTACATGCCAATTGCTTCCCTGCTGGAACTGTCTGTCAATGACATTTCCGATAAGGAGAATTTTACTTCCCCCTAAAAGGTCAGAGATGACAAAGGTAGTGAGCGCCGGTACAAAAACCATAGTAATTCCGCTGATAACTCCGGGCAGACTTAAAGGAAAGATGATTTTCCGAAAAGTATAAAAGGAGGTAGCGCCTAAATCTCTGGCAGCGAAAATAACATCCTTATCAATTTTGCAAAGCGCATTGTAAAGAGGCAGTACCATAAACGGTAGGAAGTTATAAACCATACCTAACACAATGGCTGCCGGTGTGTTGATTAACTGCAAAGGCGGGATATGAAAAAATCCCAAAATCTGATTGATAACTCCGTTTTTTTCCAGTAAAGTCTGCCACGCAATGGTGCGAAGCAAAAAATTCATCCACATCGGAAGGATGAAAAGCAACACAATAAGACCGGTCTGATTGACTTTCATATTAGAGAGCATCATTGCCAATGGGTATGCCAAAACAAGACAGATAATCGTGCTGATTATAGACAAAATCAAGGAAAGGCAGAGCGCCTTGAAATTTTCCGCAGTTCCGATTGCCAGAACATTTTCAAAGGTAAATTGTCCTTCACTGTTAGTGAAGCCATAAAATAAAATCATGGCAAGGGGAATTAAAATAAAAGCGACAGACCACAAAAGATAAGGACCGGATAATAATTTCTTTTTATTCATTGACTCCAATCGCCTCCTCATCCTCGGACTCCGGCTTGTGCATAATCTGAATATCAAAAGGATTTACATGAATTCCCACTTTTTGTCCCACAGGGAACATATCTGTACTGTGTACCAGCCATTCAAAGCCGTTTGCCTGTACTTCCATTTCGTAATGCACACCCTTGAAAATAAGGTGGGTTACAATGCCTTGTATCGTGCCTTCTTCCGGAGCAAGCAAATCCACATCTTCCGGACGGATTACAACGTCAACAGGTTTGTTTTTTCCAAATCCCACGTCAACACAGGGGAATTTTGCGCCCAGAATTTCCACCAGCTTATCCTCCAGCATAATACCGGAAATAATATTGCTCTCGCCTATAAAATCTGCAACAAAAGCATTCTGAGGTTCGTTGTAAATATCTTCCGGTGAACCCATTTGCTGAATGTAGCCTTGGTTCATAACTACAATGGTATCAGACATGGTAAGGGCTTCTTCCTGATCATGAGTGACATAGATAAAGGTAATACCCAGCTCATTTTTTAAACGGATAAGCTCATACTGCATATCCTGACGAAGTTTTAGATCCAGTGCACCTAAAGGCTCATCAAGAAGCAGGAGACGAGGCTCATTTACAATGGCTCTTGCAATGGCAACACGCTGTTGCTGACCGCCGCTTAAAGAGTCAGGCAGACGATTTTCGTATCCCTCAAGATTTACCAGCTTTAAAGCGTATTTTACTTTATCCTTAATGTAAGTGGCGCTTTTGCCGGAAATTTTCAGCCCAAAGGCAATATTTTCTTCAATGTTCATGTGGGAGAAAAGCGCATATTTTTGAAAAACCGTATTGAGATTTCTCTTGTTGGGAGGAAGATTGGTAATATCCTTCCCGTCAAAAATAACCTGACCGCTGTCAGGAGCTTCAAATCCTCCTAAAATACGAAGAGTTGTTGTTTTTCCGCAGCCGCTTGGACCTAAAAGTGTGAGAAACTCATTTTCTTTTATAGAGAGATTTAAGTTATCTAAAATTAACTGGTCGCCAAAGCTTTTGGTTATATCGGTTAAAGTGACTAAATTGTGACTCATTCTGCTCCTCCTTTGTAAAAACCATATTTTAAGTCATAAAAATCCATTCTAAAAGCCATTATACTAGAGGAAAAATACATGTCAATATGTAAAAACTTCAAAGTTACATTGTATAAAAAAAAACTTTGTGGTAGAATATTTTTGATATCTCTAAAAGATATGATTCGTTATGTGGTGAAACTAATAAAAACAGGAGGGTATTGCATAGATGAAAGAAAAGTATGTAGCGTATGTCGGAACCTATACCCATGGAAGCAGTATTGGAATTCATTTGTATGATGTAAATGTGGAGGAAGGAACACTTTCAGAAAGAAAAGTAGTGCCTGTCAATAATTCTTCCCATTTGGCGAAGTCTTTAAACGGTAAATATCTTTATTCTATCGCAGATGAAGGAGTAGCTGTATTTGCCATTGAAGCAGACGGAGATTTAACGTTTATTAACAAAGTAGATATTGACGGAATGAGAGGCTGTCATCTGTCAACAGACGAAGAAGGTAAATATCTTTTTGTGGCAGGTTATCATGATGGAAAGGTAACCGTGGTACATACACATCGTGACGGAAGGTTGGGAAGTGTAGTGACCGGTGTATTCCATAAGGGATTGGGAAGTGTAGGAGAGAGAAATTTCCGTCCTCATGTAAGCTGTGTACGCCCGACACCGGATAATAAATATCTGTGTGCTGTGGACAACGGCATTGACCAGATTAAAATTTACAGAGTAAACAGAAGAACAAAACGTTTGGAATTAGTGGATATTTTAAGATGCCACAGAGAGTCCGGACCGAAAAAAATGAAATTCAGCAAAGACGGAAAATTTGCATATTTGATTTACGAGCTGAATAATACCATTCAGGTATATCGCTATGACGGCAGCGGTAAAAATCCTGTTTTTGAACTGCTGCAGACAGAGAGCACCTTGGCTTCTCATGATGATGAGACTCATGATGCGACTTCCGGTCTTTGTATGTCACCGGATGACAAATATGTTTTCTGTTCAACAGCAGGAGAGGATACGGTTGCTATGTACAAAAGAGATGAGCAGACTGGTCTTTTGGAAAAGCAATGTATTTTGCCAATCAGCGGAAATTATCCAAAGGATCTGGCAGTTTTTCCGGATGGAAAACATCTGGCAGTAGTAAACCATGAGTCCAATTCGATTACTACGTTTGCCATTGATTATGAGAAGAAACTGCTGACAATGAAAGGGAAACCTATGAAGGTAGAAACACCAAACAGCATTATTTTCTCAAAATGTCAGGAATAAATAAATTTTAAGAAAAAAGGAAGTGCAAAGCTATGGAAAGCGGGCCTTATCCCGGGAATATTAAAAACAGAATAAAAAAAGAAATCCATATTCCTGCGGGCAGGCCGCCTTTCGTGTTCTGCCATGCAGGATATGAAGGGAGAAACCATGATTAGAATATTTAAAACAATTGATGGGAAAATTCATCAGGTAGAGGAAGCCAGCGAAGGCTGCTGGCTTGCGCTTACCGATCCTACTGCAACGGAGATTTTTGAGGTTGCAAGGAAGTATCATATTGAAGTAGACGACTTGAGAGCGCCTTTGGATGAGGAAGAACGTTCACGTATTGAGGTGGAGGATGACTATACCTTGATTATCGTGGATACGCCGATTTTGGAGGAAAGAGGAGAGAAAGACTGGTATGGTACTATCCCTTTATCAATTATTGTAACAGATGAGATTATTATTACGGTATGTCTGGAGGATACCTCAGTTCTGGGGCGATTTATGGATGGACGTGTCCGTAATTTTTATACGTATATGAAAACCAGATTTATTCTTCAGATTTTGTATAAAAATGCAAGCATGTTCCTGCATTATCTGCGTATTATAGATAAGAAAAGTGAAGAAGTGGAGGAAAAGCTTCAGGAGTCTACGAAAAATAAAGAACTCATTGAGCTTCTGGAACTGGAAAAATCACTGGTTTATTTTACTACCTCGTTAAGGTCCAATGAAATCGTACTGGAAAAGCTTTTAAAGGTAGAGCGTATTAAGCAGTATCCGGATGATACGGATTTGCTGGAAGATGTTATTATAGAGAATAAGCAGGCCATTGAGATGGCGAATGTATACAGTGGAATTTTAAGTGGAATGACAGATGCGTTTGCTTCTATTGTATCCAATAATCTCAATATCGTTATGAAATTTTTGGCGACAGTTACCATTGTTATGTCTATTCCTACTATGATTTTCAGCGCCTATGGAATGAATGTAAATCTCAAAGGAATGCCTTTTGCAGCTCATCCTGAGGGATTTGCCATTGTAATTGTACTTTCACTGCTTTTAAGTCTGATAGTGGCATTTATCTTTTCCAAAAAGAATTTATTTTAAGCAGCAGTTGTTAAAGGAGAAATTATGAATTTTTTAAACAAGATGGAAAGAAAGTATGGAAGATATGCCATACACAATTTGACAAAGTATATGATAGGGTGCTATGCCATAGGGTATATTTTAGTGTATCTCGGACAGATGTTCGGCGGTAACTTTTTTCAGTACCTGCTTTTAAGTCCTTATCATATTATGCACGGACAGATATGGAGAATTGTTTCATGGATTTTGATACCGCCTTCCAGCTCTAATATTATTTTTGTGTTAATTATGCTGTCCTTTTATTACTATCTGGGTACGGCACTGGAACGGACATGGGGCGCATTTCGTTATAATGTTTATATTTTAGGCGGGATGCTTTGTACGGTTATCGGAGCGTTTATCCTGTATTTTATTTCAGGACCAAATGAAATGTTTTCTCTGATTAACGGAATGAGTTTCTCAACTTATTACATTAATTTATCTATTTTCCTTGCCTTTGCCATGAATTATCCGGACATGGAAGTGCTGTTTATGATGATTATTCCCATTAAAATAAAGTATTTGGCGCTTTTAGATGTGGCATATCTGCTCTATGATTTAATAAGAGGCGGATGGGGCACACGTACGGTAATCGTTGCATCACTTTTGAACTTTATTATTTATTTTTTAATGACAAGAAATTACAGGAGAATATCTCCGCAGGAAATTCATAGAAAACAACAGTTTAAGAAAGCTGTTCATCCGCAGATGACACCGGGAGGAACAAGACATAAATGTGCGGTATGCGGAAGGACAGAAAAAGATGGGGAGCACTTAGAATTCCGTTATTGCTCAAAATGTAATGGAAATTATGAATATTGTCAGGATCATTTGTTTACCCATCAGCATATAAAATAGGAGGATTACTTACATGCGTAAAACAAAAATCGTTTGCACCATGGGACCAAATACAGATAATAAGGACATTATGGAGGCTTTGGTTAAAAATGGGATGAATGTAGCCCGTTTTAACTTTTCGCATGGTGATTACGAAGAACAGCGCAATCGTATGGATTTATTAAAACGTGTAAGAGAAGAACAGGGAAAACCGGTTGCTATTCTTCTTGACACAAAAGGACCGGAAATTCGCACCGGTGTTTTGGAAAACGGAAAAAAAGTAACGTTGTCGGAAGGGGCAGACTTTACTTTATATACAAAAGAGACAGTGGGAAATGCTTCCGGCTGTTCTATTACTTATGCGGGGCTTACAGAAGATGTAAAACAGGGAAACCGAATTTTAATTGATGACGGTTTGATTGAGCTGGAAGTAAAAGAAGTAGAAAAAGATGCTATCCATTGCCGTGTGGTAAACGGAGGAGAGCTTGGAGAAAAGAAGGGAATTAACGTTCCAAATGTAAAAGTACAGCTTCCTGTTGTTACAGAAAAAGATAAGGCAGATATTATTTTTGGAATTGAGCAAAAAATAGATTTTATTGCGGCTTCTTTTATCAGAAATGCAGAGGGTGTAAAAGAAATTCGCAAAATTCTCGAGGAGCATCATGCAGAGGATATTGCTATTATTGCAAAAATCGAAAATGCAGAAGGTTTGGAAAATATTGATGAGATTATTGAAGTGGCAGATGGCATTATGGTAGCCAGAGGCGATTTGGGAGTGGAAATTCCTGCTCCTCAGGTTCCTCATATTCAGAAGATGATTATTCATAAATGCAATGCTAATTATATTCCGGTTATCACAGCAACACAGATGCTGGACTCTATGATACGTAATCCACGTCCTACCCGTGCAGAGGTAACCGACGTTGCAAATGCAATTTATGACGGTACAGATGCCATTATGCTGTCAGGCGAGACAGCAGCAGGAAAATATCCTGTGGAAGCTCTGAAAATGATGAGCGAAATTGCAGAAAACACAGAACAGTACGTAAATTATGACCAATATATTATGCACAGAACCATGTATAAGAAAACAAAGGTGTCCTGTGCCATCGGAATTGCATCTGTTCGTACAGCCAGAAATATTGAAGCTGACTGTATTGCAACACCAACCATGTCGGGAAAGACAGCCCGCTTAATTTCCAGTTTCCGTCCGGTGATGCCGATTTATGCCATTACTCCAAATGAGAGAGTAGAGCGTAAAATGCAGCTTTATTGGGGCGTTACACCGTTAAAGGGATATACAAGAGATACGGCGGAAAATGTTATTTTAAATGCAATGGAAACTTTGAAAGAGAAGAAGCTGGTGAAGAAAGGCCAGATGGTGGTTGTCACGGCAGGCGATCCGGCTACAAACAGCAGCAAGGCTGAAGCAAATGTTACAAATATGCTTCATGTTATGGAAGTGATTTAAAAATTGGAAGCTATTGTATGAAACGCATTGAGGAGATGTGTTTTATGCAATAGCTTTTTTGTTTCATAGGAGACTGTGCTGTTGCACAATCTTTTTATGTTAGATTGACAATATGTTTATTTAGGAAAATATTTAGGAAGCTATCCTGCAAAACTGCTATGGTTTCCAGATATTCATGTCTGCCAAAATGGACAGAGTTATTTCTGCTGCAATAATTCCGCTTGCGTGACTTGCTGCATGGATATTAGTGGCGAAAAAGTATGTGTTGTTTGGATTTTCTACGAAACCGATAAACCAGCCGTTTATATCCTGCCCGTTTACACGTCCTGTTCCGGTTTTTCCATAAAAATCCCCAAGGTCAGAGGAAGATATGTGAATAGCGTCTTTTACTGCTTTCATATTTTCCTCTGTAAAATTCAAGCTGTTCTGCTGCAATTTCGTTAAAAGCTCGACCTGCTCGATTGGGGAAATTTTCAGGGAAGCTTCCATCCAATAAGAAGAAAAATCACTGTTTAAATCCTCATTGCCATATCCGATTTTGTGAAGATAAGCTTGAACAGAAACAGCGCCAAGCTGTTCGTCAAGAGATTGGAAGTACCAGTTTACAGAAGAATTCATAGCGGACTGCAAGGTTTGATTTTTATTCCATGCTTCAAAAGGATAGGAGGTTCCGTTCCATTCGATTAAGGAGCTTTCGGGTTTGATAATACCGGTTTCCAGTGCAAACAAAGCATTATATATTTTGTAAGTAGAGTTTGGGGCAATGCGTAGAACTGCCTGTTTTTTATTGTGTATTTTCCAAGTCTCATTTTTTAAATCATATAATACAAAGCTGCCTTCATATCCCTCAAAATAATTGCTAAGGTGCAGCTTGGAGCAGTTCTTTGCAGAAGTGTCCCACAGATAGAGGTCTTTATCCGCTGCGTAGGTAGAGACAAATGGTGCAAATCCCAAAATAAGAAAAGATGCCAACAGAAAAGAAAACATACTTTTTCGCTTTTTCTTTGCGGTTGGTTTTTCATAAGAAGCAATACTTAGAATTCTTCGCTTCATTTGTTTCATATTTCCGCTGATACCGGATACAAAGGGATGCGGGGTAAGAGAAAGTTTGCCGGCGAGGTTAAGCAGTGTATTTCCGTACGCCACATAATCGTCTGCTTTCAACATTTTTAAAACAGAAGTATCACAGGCAATTTCTCGGTCATTTCGCATTTCTTTCAGTGCATATCGGACAAGAGGGTGGAACCAGTAAACAATTCCGGCAAGGCTCATCAGATAGTTTACTATCCCATCTTTATGCTTGTAGTGCTGCAATTCATGTAAGAGCATGTATCGAATATCTTCTTCTTTACTGTCGGATATGAGATGAATGGGAAGATAGATACAGGGTTTAAAAACCCCCACAATAACAGGAGATTTCAGAAAAACAGTGCTGTATACAGAAATATTTTTGGTAATGCCTGTGTCTTTTAGACAGCGCTGATATACTTGATGAACCTTGGGATTTTGAAGAGGTAAAGCAGATTTTTTCAAGGTGCGCAGGCGGAAGGCCGATTTGATGAAGAACAATAACATTGTGATAATACCCAATATCCAAAGAGCAAATAAAAAATAGCCGATTATAGGGGGAAAATACTTATTTACAGAAAGTGTAAAATCCTCCATCCAGTTTTTATCGTGTGCAATATTTGTACTTGCGGACGGGTTTAGTGCTGTGTTTGTTTGGAAAGAAGAAATAAGATTTTGATTTTTAAACCATACGAACAATTCTGATAATTTGATAAAACGAAATGGCATAAAGGGAACCGCTAAAAGTCCCAATAGCAGAAACCATAAGTTATACTGCATTCGGCTGGACAAGCTGTTTTTTAAAATTCGTTTCATAAGTAAAAGAACACCAATGATGCCACAGAGCAATAAGTTAGAAATAAGAAAACGGAACATAAAATCGTCCATATTATTTGCCTCCTTTTTCCTGTTTCTGTGAAAGGAGAGCACGAAGCGTATCCAATTCAGAGTCAGATAATTTATCACTTTCGATATAGGCAGATACCATGGCGGTAATATCTCCGTCATAATAGCGGTTTAGAAAAGAAGAGCTTTCCTGTCCGATGTATTCACTCTCTTTCACTGTGGGAGTATAGATAAACATACGGCTTTCTTTTTTATAAGTAAGGACACCTTTGGTTACAAGGCGCTTGATTAGAGTCTGAATGGTTTTGGGACTCCAGCTTGTAATGGGCAGTAATTTTTCTGTGATTTCCTTTGTGCTGATAGGTGCGTATTTCCATACGATTTTCATGACCTCAAATTCAGCTTCGGAAATTTGTGGAAGAGTTTTCATGATTAATCTCCTTTAAATCTTCTAACTGTAATATAAATATTACAATTAGAAGGAGTAGGATTGCCAATTTTTCGCATAAAAGATAAAAAATGCTGAAACTTTTTGTTTGTTAAAGTTTCAGCATTAAACTAAGACTGCCGGCAGCGGGACTTGAACCCGCACGTGGTTGCCCACAACAGATTTTGAGTCTGCCTCGTCTGCCATTCCGACACGCCGGCATTTCCTTACGGAACATAAAATATATTATCATAGAAAAAAGAGAATTGCAAGCTTTTTTTGAAAATAATGTAAAAAACCTACAATTCCCCAATTTTTAGTTATTTGTTTTGTTTTTCTACTAATTTTTCATAAAAATCAAAACAATCAAAAGTTGCAAAATAATCTGACGGTTTTTCTGCACGGCGTATTAATTGAACACTTCCGTCTTCCTTTAAAAGTAATTCCGCTGATTTTAATTTTCCATTATAGTTATATCCCATGGCAAAACCGTGAGCGCCTGTATCGTGAATAACCAGAATATCGCCCTTTTGAATTTCCGGAAGCATTCTGTCAACAGCAAATTTATCATTGTTTTCACACAGTGAACCTGTAACATCATATTTGTGGTCTAAGGGCAGGTTTTCCTTTCCCATTACCGTAATATGGTGATAAGCTCCGTACATGGCAGGGCGCATAAGATTTACCGCACAGGCATCTAAGCCGATATAATCTTTATGGGTATGTTTTTCGTGGATTGCGGTTGTTACAAGACAGCCATAGGGTCCCATCATAAAACGTCCCAATTCGGAATAAATAGCAACATCACCCATACCCGCAGGAACAAGGACTTCATCGTAAACACGGTGAACACCTTCTCCGATGGCACGGATATCATTTGGCTCTTGGTCAGGGGTATATGGAATACCCACGCCGCCTGAAAGGTTAATAAAGCATATTTTGGCGCCTGTTTCTTTTTCAAGTCTCACTGCAAGCTCAAAAAGTTTTTTTGCCAGCATAGGGTAATATTCATTGGTGACGGTATTGCTTGCCAAAAAGGCATGTATTCCAAATTCTTTAGAGCCTTTTTCTTTTAAAATGCGGAAAGCATCAAAAATCTGTTCCTCTGTCATGCCGTATTTTGCGTCTCCCGGATTATCCATAATTCCGTTGCATACTTCAAAAATGCCGCCGGGATTAAAACGACAGCTAATTCTTTCAGGAATTTTTCCGATAGCTTTTTCTAAAAAATCAATGTGGGTAATATCGTCTAAATTAATGGTAGCTCCTAATTGAGCTGCGTATTGGAAGTCCTCTGTCGGTGTATCATTGGAGGAAAACATAATATCTTCTCCGACACAGCCAATGGCTTCTGACAGCATCAGTTCTGTATAAGATGAACAGTCACAGCCAAAACCATATTCTCTTAAAAGGTTGATTAAAAATGGATTGGCATTTGCTTTTACTGCAAAATATTCTTTAAATCCCTTGTTCCATGAAAAGGCTTCTTTCATAGCTTTTGCATTTTCCCGAATTCCTTTTTCGTCATAAAGATGAAATGGGGTGGGATATGTTTTTATGATTTCTTCAAGCTGCTCTTTTGTAACAAATGTCTTTTTCTCCATCCTTTTAACTCCTTTGTGCGTTTATAATTTTCGTTTGTGTAAACGAACATTTTTATTATACGAAAATCCTATAAGCTTTTCAAGTGGGATGTCAGAGGATTTTGTTTGACAAACAAAATATTAAAAAGTATTATTGATAATATCAAGTGAAACAATATAAACGGAGGTGATTTATATAAATTGTAAAGCAAGGAAAATAAAAAAAATAGTTGCAGCAGGAATTGCAACAGCATCTATATGGATGTTACCTTCCTCCACAGAAGCAGCGCCCCAAGAAACAAAAATTCATTTTATATCTTTGAACAGTGCAACAGATGCCATTTTGCTGGAGAGTAATGGGCATTATGGATTGGTGGACTTTGGTGAGGACTGGGATTATCCGGACGGAACAGACAGCAGATACCCTCTTAGAAGCGGAATTACCAAGGGAGTTGGATATGAACAGCAGGTTATTCATTATCTGAAAAGTCAAGGAGTAGAAAAACTGGATTTTTGTGTGGCAACACATTCTCATAGCGACCATATTGGAGGAGGGGATGAGATTCTAGATGCTTTTCCCACAGACAGGTTATATATTAATCGATATGATGACTCTTATATTGTAAAAGAAAATGAGTTTCATTTATGGGATAATCAGTATATATATGATGATATTATAGATGCGGCGAACAGAAACAATACGGAAATTATTACAGATTTGGATTTGGAGGAAAATACAGAATATCGTTCTTTTACTTTAGGGGATATGTCAATCGATTTGATGAACCTTCAACGCAGAAGGGATAAAAACAGGCAGATACTGCCTGTTGTAGATGAAAATGAGAATTGTATTGTTACAAAGATTACGGCATATGGAAGAACAGCGCTTCTGACAGCAGACATAGATCCAACAGAGGGAGATACGGGAAGACTTGCAAATCAGTTAATTGAAGAGTTGGGAGATTTGCCGCAATATCAGCCGGAAAACAGAGCAGAACCTGAATTGAAAGAAGAATATCCGAAGGAAAATTACAAGGCGGTAAGCGCAACAGTTTTTGACCTTCCTGAAAATCGTGTGGTGAAAGATACAGGAGTTTTCGAGAAAATTGATGAAACACAGATAAATACTGGAAAAAGAATTAGCATTGATTTAATGAAAATGGCGCATCATTCTAATGACTGGAATAATACGACCTATTTTTTGACATCTTTAAATCCCAAAGCTGTGGTAATAACAGGATATGAAACCTCTTTTACCGAAAGAGAACGGGATTGTCTTCCAAATTCAAAGGTGTATGCTACGGCTACGGACTCGGCAGCAGTAATATCAGAATTCCATGACTCAGGTATCAAAACCCGATATGTGAAATTATCACCGGAGTGGATGAAAATCGACGATGGCTGGTATTATTTTGATGAAAATGGAAGAACCTTTACAGATGAGAGCGTACACGAAATTGACGGGAAACCGTACTGCTTTGATGCAAAAGGAGCGGTTGAAAAAGAGAATCGATGGGTAAAGGTCAACGGAAAGTGGAAATACTGGCTTGTAACAGGAGAATTTCAAAAAGACAGCTGGTTAAAGCTGAATGATGTCTCTTACTATTTAGATGAACAGGGAAATGTGGTAATCGGTTGGAAACAAATAGATGATAGCTGGTACTATTTTAATGAAGATGGAACTATGGCAACAGACAGTTGGATAGGAGAGGATTATGTAGATGTGTCCGGTGCATGGAAACCTGAAATATTAAAAGAAAAATGGATGTCCTCAGGAGGAAAGTGGTGGTATCGCCATAGTGACGGAAGCTATACAGCGTTAAATTGGAAAAAGATAGATGGGAAATGGTATTACTTTGATGCTTCAGGCTGGATGGTGACAGGCTGGCAGAAAGTAGGAGATAACTGGTATTATCTGTACGATGATGGCGTTATGGCATCTGACACTTGGGTTGGAAATTATTATTTAAAATCTGATGGAACAATGGCTGTGTCGGAATGGGTTCAGGACGGCAAATATTATGTAGATGAAAATGGGCTTTGGGTAGCTTAAAACAGAGCTCATGAAAATAGAAGAGGCTGTCGCTTTAAGCATTATCCTCAAATGTATAAATATTCGGGATGTGACTTAATGCGATAGCCCTTTTTATTTGTGTAAAGACTATGCTCTCAACTGTTCGAGAATTTCATAAGGAATTTTTAAATTACCTTTTCCGCATCCCAAATCAATGTGAGGTTTGTTGCTTCCATGAAAATCACTGCCTCCGGATTGCTTTAGTCCATAACGTTTTGCTAGCTGTTTTGTAAATAATTCATCCGCCGGAGTATAAGAAACATATAGAGTTTCTATGCCGTCTAAGCCATTTTGGGATAATTCATTTACCAGACTTTCCAATCGGTCTTTTGACAATCTGGTAAGGATAGGATGGGCAAAAATTGCCTTTCCTCCGCCTTCATGAATGAGATGAATTGCCTGAAAAGGGGTGACCTTTTCTCTTGGGACATAACATTTGGCATGATTTCCCAGATAACGGTCAAAAGCTTCCTTCATAGAACCTACATAGTTGTGATCAAAAAGAAAACGAGCGAAATGAGCACGTGTCCAAACACTGTTTGGAAAATCCTCTTCCATAAGCTTGACCGTTATAGGAATTCCTTCTTTTTGAAGACGTGCTATCATTTTTTCGTTACGCAGCTCTCTTGAAGCTTGAAATTCAGAAAGAGTTTTTCTAAAATATGTATTTTTCCAGTCAATATCCAGACCTACAATATGAACATCCGTAGAATTCCATGTAGTAGACAGCTCAATGCCGGGAATTATTTCTAAATTACTTCCGCAAGCAGCTTTAAAAGCTTCTTCTAAACCGTCTGTTGTATCATGGTCTGTGAGAGCAAAAGCAGATAAGTTTTTTTCTATGGCATAATGTACTAATTCAGAGGGGGTAAAAGTTCCGTCAGAGACAGTAGAATGAACATGTAAATCAATGTATTTTTTCATAAGGTTCTCCTTTTTTGCAAGAATAGCAGAGTTGTATCGGAATTATTTTACAAAACAGATTGTCTTATAAAATAAAAAAAGAAATACCACATGGTATTTCTTTTGTAAAGCAGTTCGTACGGGAATCGAACCCGTGTTTCCGCCGTGAGAGGGCGGCGTCTTAACCGCTTGACCAACGAACCGTACTCACACATAATACCCTGTTAAATGGGAAATGTCAATAGTTTTTTTGAAAAAATATTAAAATAAATACTATTGACAACAGAACTTATGTTCGATAAAATATAGAAAAAGAAAAATTATTTGAAAATATCTTTAAAATGGGATATGATATAGAAGATTTTGCGTTAAAATAAAACAAGAGAGGAAATGTGTATGGAGTGGGAATTTGCAATTTTAGACATGCTGCAAAACATTCAAAATCCGGTGCTTACCAAAATCATGGCATTTATTACCATGTTAGGCGAAGCCGGATGGTTTTGGATTGTATTAGGAATTGTTTTGCTATGTACGAAGAAATATCGAAAATGCGGAGTGGCGGTTCTTTTCGCATTGATTTTAGACCTTATATTGGCGAATATAATTTTGAAACCTTTGGTAGCCAGACCGAGGCCATGTTGGATACGGGAAGATATTGAGCTTTTGGTGCGTGTGCCAAAGGATTATTCTTTTCCTTCCGGTCATACGATGGCATCTTTTGCTTCTGCGGGAGCATTGCTGCTTACAGAGAAAAAGTTTGGAATAGCAGCTTGTGTACTGGCGGCACTTATGGGGATTTCCAGATTGTACTTTTATGTACATTTTCCCACAGATGTTTTGGCAGGGACTGTTTTAGGAATTTTATGCGGAATTGCCGGTGTTTATTTGATGAAACGTATGCAGAATACAAGATTGGGAAGATTTTATTCCGATGGAAAATAAAATGGAAAATTGATGTAAGTTTAGTTTAAGAGAGGTTTGTAGAAATGGCAAAGAAAAATACGTATGATGCCAGTAGCATTACGGTACTGGAAGGTCTGGAGGCAGTTCGGAAGCGTCCGGGTATGTATATAGGAAGTGTTTCAAGAAAAGGCTTAAATCATCTCATATATGAAATTGTGGATAATGCAGTAGATGAACATTTAGCAGGATATTGTAAAAATATTCGGGTTACATTGGAAAAGGACGGTTCTGCTACCATCGAAGATGATGGGAGAGGAATACCGGTAGGAATGCACGAAAAGGGAATGTCAGCAGAGCGCCTTGTTTTTACTACTTTGCATGCCGGAGGTAAGTTTGATGACTCTGTATATAAGACTAGCGGTGGACTTCATGGAGTAGGTTCTTCTGTTGTAAATGCTCTATCAGCGTTTTTGGACATAAAAGTCAGCACAGGCGGATATATTCACCATGACCATTACGAAAGAGGTATTCCGACTATTCCGTTGGAGGATGGACTCTTGCCAAAGCTGGGACGTACAAAGACCAGAGGAACTTGTATCAATTTTTTGCCGGATGATGAAATTTTTGAGAAAACCCGATTTTCTTCCACGGAAGTAAAAAGCCGTCTGCATGAAACAGCATACTTAAATCCGGAGCTGACTATTCTTTTTCAGGATAACAGAGGTGTTGAGTCGGAAGAAATTGTTTTTCATGAGCCGGATGGAATTGTAGGCTTTATTAAGGATTTGAATAAAAAAAGCGAATGTATCCATGAACCTGTTTACTTTAAAGGAGAAAGTGACGGAATTACGGTAGAGGTGGCGTTCCAGTACGTAAATGAGTTTCGGGAGAACGTATTGGGATTTTGTAATAATATTTATAATTCAGAAGGCGGAACACATCTTACAGGCTTTAAAACTACCTTTACATCTGTTATGAATACTTATGCCAGAGAGCTTGGTATTTTAAAAGAGAAAGACAGTAATTTTACCGGAGCAGACGTGCGTAACGGCATGACAGCAGTAGTATCGATTAAGCATCCGGCGCCCAGATTTGAGGGACAGACGAAAACAAAACTAGATAATCAGGACGCATCAAAGGCAACGGGTAAAGTTACAGGCGAGGAAATTGTATTATACTTTGACAGAAATCTGGATGTGTTGAAAAGTGTTCTTGCCTGTGCAGAGAAATCAGCTAAAATTCGCAAAACAGAAGAAAAGGCAAAGACAAACTTATTAACAAAGCAGAAATATTCCTTTGACTCCAATGGAAAGCTGTCAAATTGTGAAAAAAGAGATCCTTCTTTATGTGAGATTTTTATTGTGGAAGGAGACTCTGCGGGAGGAAGTGCGAAGAGTGCCAGAGACAGAAGCTTTCAGGCAATTCTTCCAATCAGAGGAAAAATTTTAAATGTGGAGAAAGCCACCATTGATAAGGTTCTTGCCAATGCAGAAATCAAAACAATGATTAATGCTTTTGGCTGCGGTTTTTCAGAAGGCTATGGGAACGATTTTGATATTACAAAACTTCGCTATAATAAAATTATTATTATGGCAGATGCGGATGTGGACGGAGCACACATTTCTACCTTGCTTCTTACTTTGTTTTATCGTTTTATGCCGGAGCTGATTTACGAAGGTCATGTATATATTGCCATGCCTCCATTGTATAAAGCAATGCCGACAAAAGGAAAAGAAGAATATCTTTATGATGATAAGGCGCTGGAAAAATACAGAAGAACTCATAAAGGTTCGTTTACTCTGCAAAGATATAAAGGTCTGGGTGAAATGGATGCACAGCAGCTTTGGGAAACAACGTTAAACCCTGAGACAAGAATGCTGCGTCTGGTAGAAATTGAAGATGCGAGAATGGCGTCAGAGGTAACGGAAATTCTTATGGGTACAGAAGTTCCGCCAAGAAAAGCGTTTATTTATGAGCATGCCAGAGATGCCCAATTAGATATATAGGAGGTTACAAATGGCTGACATACAGGAAAATATTATCAGAACCGAATATTCAGAAATTATGCAGAAGTCATATATTGATTATGCCATGAGTGTTATCATTGCCAGAGCGCTTCCTGATGTACGTGACGGATTAAAACCGGTACAGAGAAGAACGCTGTATGATATGTATGAATTGGGTATTCGATATGACAGACCTTATCGAAAATGTGCCCGTATTGTGGGAGATACCATGGGTAAATACCATCCCCATGGAGATAGCTCGATATATGAGGCGCTTGTGGTAATGGCGCAGGAATTTAAAAAAGGACTTCCTTTGGTAGACGGTCACGGGAATTTTGGTTCTATTGAGGGGGATGGGGCAGCTGCTATGCGATATACAGAAGCCCGTCTTCAGAAAATTACACAGGAAGTTTACTTGAGCGACATGGATAAACAGGTGGTGGATTTTCTGCCTAATTTTGATGAGACAGAAAAAGAACCGGAAGTTTTACCGGTAAAAATCCCAAATCTTCTTGTTAATGGGGCAGACGGAATTGCCGTAGGTATGGCAACCAGTATTCCTCCCCATAATTTGGGAGAAGTCATTGATGCAGTAATTGCATATATGAAAAATAATGAGATTACTGTTCGGGAATTAATGGAATATATCAAAGGACCGGACTTTCCAACAGGCGGCATTGTTGTCAATAAAGACGATTTACTTTCTATTTATGAAACAGGAACAGGTAAAATTAAAATCCGTGGAAAAGTAGAAGTAGAAAAAGGAAAAAACGGGAAATCGTTGTTGGTTATTACAGAAATTCCTTATACTATGATAGGGGCGAATATCGGAAAGTTTTTAAATGACGTAGCAGCTTTAAGCGAAAGCAAGAAAACAACGGATATTGTAGATATTGCAAATCAGTCCTCAAAAGAAGGTATCCGTATTGTTATTGAATTGAAAAAGGGAGCTGATGTAGAAAATCTGAAAAATATGCTCTACAAAAAGACACGTTTGGAAGATACGTTCGGTGTAAATATGCTGGCAGTGGCAGACGGTAAGCCGGAGACATTGAGCTTAAAGCAGATTATTGAGCATCATGTAGATTTTCAGTTTGATATTGCTACAAGAAAATATACCAGTCTTTTAGCAAAAGAAAGGGAAAATCAGGAAGTACAGGAAGGTCTTATAAAAGCCTGTGATGTTATAGATTTGATTATTGAAATCTTACGGGGAAGTAAAAGCAGAGAACAGGTGAAAAAATGTCTGATTTACGGTGAGACAGAAGGTATTCATTTCAAGACAAAAACCAGTGAACGTCAGGCGAAAAAGCTTCATTTTACAGAACGTCAGGCAACAGCAATTTTAGATATGCGTCTTTATAAGCTGATTGGATTGGAAATTGAAACACTTATGGCAGAGCATGAAGAAACCATGAAAAAAATTGCTTTGTATGAAGATATTTTGAATAATTATTCTTCTATGTCTAAGGTAATTATAAAAGAACTGCAAAAGGTAAAAAAAGAATACAGCAGAGTACGTCGTACAGTAGTAGAAAATGCTGCGGAAGCTGTTTATGAAGAAAAGAAAATAGAGGAAATGGAAGTTGTCTTTTTGATGGACCGTTTTGGCTATGCCAGAACAATAGACAAATCCACTTATGAGAGAAATAAAGAAACTGCTGACAGTGAGAATAAATATGTTCTTACTTGTATGAATACAGGTAAAATCTGCTTGTTTACAGATGCGGGAAGAATGTATACCATTAAGGTGCAGGAGCTGCCATTTGGAAAGTTCAGAGATAAAGGAATACCGGTAGATAATGTCAGCAATTATGACAGTGCAGCAGAGCAGATTGTTTTTGTGGGAAGTATGGCAGATATTATTCATACAACCCTTTGCTTTGTTACGGCAAAAGGTATGGTAAAATTAGTAGAAGGTAAAGAATTTGATGTTGCCAAAAGAACCATTTCTTCCACAAAGCTTGCAGAGGAAGACAGTATTGTTATGGTGCAGAATGCGGAAGCCATGGAACATTTGGTTTTACAGACAAAAGAAGGATATTTCCTGAAATTTTTGAAGGCAGAAATTCCATATAAGAAGAAAACAGCGCTGGGTGTTCGGGGAATAAAAATGAATGAGAGTGACTGTGTAGAGCATGCTTATATGCTGGAAAACCGTACCGAATATCCGATTTCTTATAAAGAGAAAACCTTGGTATTAAATAAATTAAAACTTGGAAAGCGTGACACAAAGGGGACAAAGACACGGGTATAAAACAGGAAAGAGGTGAATTATTGAAGAAAACAAGAAAAGCAAGAGTCTTTTTTCTGATATGTTGTTTACTTCTAAGCTTGTCCGGATGCTTGCCAAAAGCTGAAAAAGAAAGCGGTATAACGCAAAAACTGCCGGAAAGGCAGATTGCGGTCTCAGAAGAAGCGCTTTACTATGGATATCAAAGTTTGTCAAAAGAGGAACAAGAAGTTTACAGACAGATTGCAGAGGGCTTGGAGCAGCAGGAAGCAGAAATTAAAATTACATCTCTTTCGGAGGACAGACTTATAACCGTTTTTAATATGGTGATGATTGACCATCCCGAATACTTTTGGATAGAAGGTGAATTCCAATATACCACGGTAGAGGATTTGACTGAAAATACGAAAACTGTCACGCAGATTATGCCGGTATACACAGTAGAAAAAGAGCAGACAGAAGAACTGAAACAGGAGATTGAAAAGCAGGCAGAGGAATGGATTGCTGCAATCGATGTTTCCGCAGATACATATGAAAAAATAAAAAGCGTGTACGAGCTTTTAATTCGAGAAGTAGAATATGATGAGTCCAGCTCTTATAATCAGACAATTCAAAGTGTGTTTCTGGAAAAGAAAACCGTGTGCATGGGATATGCAAAAGCAACTCAATATTTATTAAATAAAATGGGTATTTTTTGCACATTGGTAACAGGCAATATCTTAGATGAAACTTCTTCCAGTCACGCATGGAATTTAGTTCAAATTGGTGAAAACTACTATTATGTAGATACTACTTGGGGGTCTCCCGGATATAATGCCAAAGGAGACAGAGAAGATGCCATTTCTTACAGTTATTTATGTTGCAGTGATAAGACCATTAGCGCTACACATAAAGCAAATGAAGATATCTTACTGCCATCCTGTACAGATGAAAGCTATCATTATTATAAAAGAAAAGGCTGCTGGTATGAGATTTATGACAAGGAGCGTATCTGCGAAGTCTTAAAAAGAGATATTGAAGCAAACAGTCAGAAGACAGAATTGTGCTTTCAGGAAGAAGCGGGATATCAGCAGGCTATACAGGACATTGTGGAAGGAGATTTAATACAGGAAGTTATTCAAACGACCACGGTATTTTCTCCGGGAGAGCAAATTTCATGGCAAATTTCCTATGGGGGAAAGGATAATCTTCTGGTAATCCTGTGGAATTGAAAAAAGAACTTGCAAGTTTCTGGGAATAGTGTTATCCTAATAAAGAACTAGATAGTTATCAAAGCATAAGAGTGGACCAACGGTCCACTCTTATCGTTTGTATACCTAAGGAACGCAGGGAGAAGGTGAGAACATGAGTAAAAAAGAAATTTATGAGCAGAAAGCAGAAGCATTATTAGAGCCTATTGTAGCAGAACATGATTTTGAACTGGTAGATGTGGAATATGTAAAGGAAGGCAGCAATTTTTACCTGAGAGCTTATATTGACAAGCCGGAAGGAATTACCGTGGATGACTGCGAAGTTGTCAGCCGGACATTTTCTCAGAAGCTGGATGAAGAAGACTTTATTGATGAAGCTTATATTATGGAAGTAAGCTCTCCCGGTCTTGGAAGACCTTTAAAGAAAGAAAAGGATTATAAAAGGAGCATGGGTAAGGAACTGGAAATCAGAACTTATCGTGCAATCAATAAAGAGAAGGAATTTTACGGTATTTTAAAGGAATATAATGAAAGCAGTGTGACGATTGACTGCGAGGGGACAGAAATGACTTTTCAGAAATCAGACATCGCCCTTATTCGTCTTGCATTTGATTTTTAATTTTAGGAGGAAAGTAAAAAATGAACACAGAATTATTGGAGGCACTCAACATTCTGGAGAAAGAGAAATCTATCAGTAAAGATACTTTGTTAGAGGCTATTGAGCAGTCTTTAATTCAGGCATGTAAAAACCATTTCGGAAAAGCAGATAATATTAAAGTGAATATTAATCCCGAAACATGCGATTTTGGTGTGCTTGCAGAAAAAACTGTCGTAGAGGAAGTGTATGATCCGGTTACAGAGATTAGTCTGGCAGACGCAAAAATGATGAATTCTCAGTATGGACTGGGTGATATTGTAAATGTGGAAATTAAATCAAAGGAATTTGGACGTATTGCCACACAGAATGCTAAAAACGTTATTTTACAAAAAATCCGTGAAGAAGAAAGAAAAGTGATTTTTGACCAGTATTACGGAAAAGAAAAAGATGTAGTGACAGGTATTGTACAGCGCAGTCTGGGAAGAAATTACAGTATTAACTTAGGAAAAGCAGATGCGATTTTAACAGAAAATGAGCAGGTTAAGACAGAAGTATTTAAACCTACGGAAAGAATTAAAGTATATATTCTGGAAGTGAAGGATGCACCAAAAGGACCAAAGATTATGGTTTCCAGAACACATCCTGAATTAGTAAAACGCCTTTTTGAGGCAGAGGTTACAGAGATTAAAGACGGAACTGTGGAAGTAAAGAGTATTGCAAGAGAAGCAGGCTCCCGTACAAAGATTGCCGTTTGGAGCAATGACCCGGACGTAGATCCGGTAGGCGCATGTGTTGGTATTAACGGTGCAAGAGTAAATTCTGTTGTAGAAGAGTTAAGAGGAGAAAAGATTGACATTATTAACTGGAGTGACAATCCTGCTCTGTTGATTGAAAACGCATTAAGTCCTGCAAAGGTTATTTCTGTTACTGCTGATCCGGAAGAGAAAAGTGCAACAGTAATTGTTCCGGACTTCCAGCTTTCTCTGGCAATCGGTAAAGAAGGACAGAATGCAAGACTGGCAGCAAGACTGACAGGCTTTAAAATTGACATTAAGAGCGAGACACAGGCAAGAGAAGCCGGTGAACTGGGCGAATTAGAAATTTATGAGGAAGAATATGAGGAAACACCTGCTGAGGAAAGCGCAGAAGCTGCTTACGAAGAGGAAGTAAGCGCTGAAGAAACAGCAGAAGAATAAGGTGAGCGTATGAGTACAGAAAAGAAAGTCCCTATGCGAAAATGCGTGGGCTGCGGTGAAATGAAAAGCAAAAAGGAAATGATGCGTGTATTAAAAACAGCAGAAAACGAAATTGTTTTGGATACTACCGGACGTAAAAACGGAAGAGGCGCTTATTTATGCTTTTCTAAAGAATGTTTGCAAAATGCCGCAAAAAACAGGGGACTGGAACGTTCTTTAAAAATGGCTATACCAAAAGAGGTTTACGAAAGCCTTGAAAGGGAGTTTGAGAATATTGAGCAGAAATAAAGAACTGGCTTTTTTAGGTCTGGCGGCAAAGGCGGGAAGAATTGTAAGCGGAGAGTTTGCTACTGAAAAGGGAGTAAAATCCGGTCAGGTTTTTTTAGTCCTTACAGCGCAGGACGCATCAGAAAATACGAAGAAAAAGTTTAAAGATATGTGCACATATTATGAAGTGCCTTTCTATAACGTGGGAACAAAGGAGGAGTTGGGAAGCGCCATCGGAAAAGATTATCGTGCATCTCTTGGAGTGACAGATGAAAATTTTGCTGTGGCAATGATTAAAAAATTGGAAAAAATGGGTTATTAACATGAGAAGGAGGGCAATATATGTCAACAATAAGAGTTTACGAACTAGCAAAGGAAGTAAACAAAACAAATAAAGAGGTTTTAGATTTTTTAAAATCAAAGAATATAGAGTTAACCAGTCACATGAGCAATGTAGACGAAACACATGCCAACATGGTGAGAGATACTTATAAAAAAGGAAACAAAACTGCTCAAGAAGGAAATTCTCCTGCAAAACAGGAAGATGGTGAAAAACCTAAGAAAAAGATTATTCAGGTATTCCGCCCTCAGAATGCCAGCCATACATCGGAGAAGAAACAAAAACCGCAGGAGCATAGAAGCGAAGAAAACAGAGGTACACAGGATTTGAAACAGGAAAATAGAAATAACAACCGACCAAATAACAATCGTTATAAAGAAAACGGAGAGAACCGTCAGGGTAATCGCAATAACAACGGAGGGGAAAACCGACCAAACAACCGTTTTAATAAAAATAACGGGGAAAGCCGACCAAACAATAGAGGCGGAAACGGAGAAAACCGCCAGAACCGACCAAATAACCGTTTTAACGGAAATGGGGAAGGACGTCCAAATAATAATCGCTATAATGGCAATAATAATCAGGAAGGCCGCTCAAATAACCGTTTTAACGGAAATGGAGAAAATCGTCAGGGTAATCGTTTCAACAATAATAACGGAAACGGAGAACGTTCCGGAAACCGTTTTGGAAATAATCAGGGAGAACGTGGAAACGGACGTTTTGGCGGCAGAAACGATGGAAGAGGAAATGACAGCAGACGTGAACAGTCCTCTAAATTTGATGCTCCGAAGCTGGAGTTTGTAGAAAAAGACAGCCGTAAGGCAAACAGAGAAAACAAGAAAAAAGACAACCGCAGAGATGAATATCAAAATCAGGGAAAACGTCCAAATCAGGGCGGACGCCGTCAGGCACAGAAAATTCCGAAAGCAATGCAGCTTCAGAAGCCGGTATCTCATCCTAAGGAAGAAAAGAAGGAAGAAGTGAAGGAAATTACACTTCCGGAAAAAATGACAATCCGTGAGCTGGCTGAAAAAATGAAAATGCAGCCGTCTGTAATTGTGAAAAAGCTTTTCTTAGAAGGTGTTATGGTTACGGTAAACCATGAAATTGATTTTGAAAAGGCACAAGAAATTGCTTTAGATTACGATATTATTGCAGAACAGGAAGAAAAAGTCGATGTAATCGAGGAGCTTTTAAAAGAAGAAGAAGAGGATGCGGCTACTTTGGTTTCCAGACCGCCGGTTGTATGTGTTATGGGACACGTTGACCATGGTAAAACTTCTCTTTTGGACTGCATCAGAAAAACTCATGTGACTGACCGTGAAGCAGGCGGTATTACACAGCATATCGGCGCTTATATGGTAAGCGTAGACGGCGAGAAGATTACCTTCTTAGATACACCGGGACATGAGGCGTTTACTGCAATGCGTATGCGTGGTGCAAATGCGACAGATATTGCAATCTTGGTAGTAGCAGCCGATGACGGTGTTATGCCACAGACAGTAGAAGCAATTAACCATGCAAAAGCTGCGGGCGTAGAAATCATTGTTGCAATCAATAAAATTGATAAACCAAGTGCAAATATCGAAAGAGTAAAACAGGAGTTATCCGAATATGAGTTAATTCCGGAGGATTGGGGCGGAAGTACAATCTTTGTGCCTGTTTCTGCTCACACAGGAGAAGGAATTGACAATCTGTTGGAAATGATACTTTTAACTGCCGAAGTTGCAGAGCTGAAAGCAAACCCGAACAGAAGAGCAAGAGGTCTTGTAATCGAAGCGGAGCTGGATAAAGGAAAAGGTCCTGTGGCAACTATTTTAGTACAGAAGGGAACACTGCGTGTAGGCGACTTTATTGCGGCAGGAGCATGCTCAGGTAAAGTTCGTGCAATGATTGACGATAAGGGAAGAAAAGTAAAAGAAGCAGGTCCTTCCACACCGGTTGAAATTTTGGGATTAAGCGATGTACCAAATGCAGGAGAAATTCTGGTTGTTACAGAAAACGATAAAGAAGCAAAGAACTTTGCGGCGACCTTTGTCTCTGAAAATAAAAACCGTCTTCTGGAAGAAACAAAGGCAAAAATGTCTCTGGATGACTTATTCAGTCAAATTCAGGCAGGTAATCTGAAAGAATTGCCATTGATTGTCAAAGCTGATGTACAGGGCTCGGTAGAAGCGGTAAAACAGAGTCTTGTAAAACTTTCCAATGAAGAAGTTGTTGTAAAAGTAATCCACGGCGGTGTTGGTGCAATCAACGAGTCTGACGTTACACTGGCAAGCGCTTCCAATGCAATTATTATCGGATTTAACGTAAGACCGGATGCAACTGCAAAATCTGTTGCAGAGCAGGAAGGCGTTGACTTACGTCTTTATCGTGTTATTTATCAGGCAATCGAAGATGTGGAAGCTGCTATGAAAGGTATGCTGGATCCTGTATTCGAAGAAAAAGTTATCGGTCATGCAGAAGTACGTCAGATTTTCAAGGCATCAGGTGTTGGAAATATTGCCGGTTCTTACGTTCTGGACGGTATTTTCCAGAGAAATTGTAAAGTACGTATCAGCAGAGAAGGCGAGCAGATTTTTGAAGGCGAGCTGGCTTCTCTGAAACGTTTTAAAGATGACGTAAAAGAAGTAAAAGCAGGATATGAATGTGGTCTTGTATTTGAAGATTTCAACGACATCAAGGAAGAAGACAGAGTAGAAGCATATATTATGGTGGAAGTTCCAAGATAGAGCTTTTAGAAAGCGGAAAGGAAATCATGAGAAAAAACAGTATTAAAAATACCCGTGTAAATGCAGAAGTTCAGCATGAACTGGCGAATTTAATTCGGGAAGGGATTAAAGACCCGAGAATTCATCCCATGACATCAGTAACAGCGGTGGAAGTTGCTCCGGATTTAAAAACATGCAGAGCCTATATCAGTGTTATGGGAAATGAAGAGGCAAAAAATAATACCATTGCAGGCTTGAAAAGTGCAGAAGGCTATATTCGCAGACAGCTTGCAAAAAATATCAATCTTAGAAATACTCCGGAAATTCGTTTTATTTTAGACGAGTCTATTGAGTACGGTGTTGCCATGTCAAAATTGATTGATGAAGTCACCGGAAAAGAGGAGGTGCAGGAAGATGGAGAAAATAACCAGTGAATTAGCAGGAGTGAAAACAGCAGCCATTGCCGGTCACGTAAGACCGGATGGTGACTGTGTAGGCTCTTGTATGGGCTTATATCTGTATCTGAAGGAAAATTATCCGGAAATTGAAGCGGATGTATATCTGGAGGAAGTGAAGGAGGGATTTTCCTTCCTGAACTCCATCCATGAGGTAAAAAAAGAGCTGGATGAGAATAAGATATATGATGTGCTGTTTATTCTGGACACCAGTGTGAAAGATAGAGTCGGTGTAGTGGGAGCTGCTTTGGATACTGCCAAGAAGACCATTTGTGTTGACCATCATGTGAGCAACAAAGGCTTTGCAGATATTGACCTAATCCGTCCGACTGCAAGCTCTGCATCAGAGCTTTTGTATACACTTTTGGAAGAGGAAAAAGTAACGAAAAGCTGTGCGGAAGCTATTTATACAGGAATTGTCAATGATACAGGCGTGTTCCAATATTCCTGTACAACACCTCAGACCATGCAAATTGCAGCAAAGCTTATGGAGACAGGGATTAATTTCTCAAAAATTGTAGATCAGGCTTTTTACGAAAAGACTTATGTGCAAAATCAGATTTTGGGAAGATGTCTGATGGAAAGCATTCTGGTTCTTGACGGAAAGTGTATTATCGGAAGTCTTCGCCAAAAAGACATGGAATTTTACCATGTCACACCAAAAGATTTAGACGGAATTGTGCAGCAGTTACGGGTAACAAAAGGAGTGGAGGTTGCTATTTTCCTCTATGAGATAAAGTCACAGGAGTTTAAAGTAAGTCTGCGCTCAAACGGCAGGGTAGATGTAAATGAGGTGGCGTCTTATTTTGGTGGCGGCGGACACGTTCTTGCAGCCGGATGTACCTTGTGCGGTTCTGTTTATGATGCCATGAATAATCTGCTGCGTGCTATTGAAAAACAATTGTTGAAAGATGCGAATTAGAAATGAAAAACGGAATTATTAATGTTTATAAAGAAAAGGGCTATACCTCTCATGATGTGGTTGCAAAGCTTCGTGGAATTTTGAAACAGAAAAAAATCGGACATACAGGGACGTTAGACCCTGATGCGGAAGGTGTTCTTCCGGTCTGTCTGGGAAAAGGTACAAAGCTATGTTCTTTATTGACAGATAAGCGAAAAACTTATGAAGCGGTTCTTCATTTAGGAATAGAGACGGATACACAGGATATTTCCGGCAAGATTTTAAAAGAATGTCCGGTAGAAGTTACTCCATCCGAAGTGGAAGCCTGTATGGCAGGTTTTTTAGGTGAGCAGCAGCAAATTCCTCCCATGTATTCTGCTTTAAAGGTACAGGGAAAGAAGCTGTATGAGCTTGCCAGAGAGGGCATTGAAATTGAGCGTCAGCCGAGACCGGTTACTTTTTATGAGATAAAAATTTTGTCAATGGAGCTGCCTTTTGTGCGCTTTTCCGTAACCTGCTCAAAAGGCACTTATATTCGTACGCTTTGTCACGACATCGGAGAAAAATTGGGCTGTATGGGCTGTATGGAGAGCTTGTTAAGAACACAGGTGGAGCGTTTTTCCATTGAAGACAGTTTAAAATTATCTCAAATAGAAGCGCTTGTACAGGAAGAGAAAATAGATGAAAAAATTGTTTCCGTGGAAGAAATGTTTTCTTCCTATCCGGCTTATTTGGCACAGCCGCAGTTTGATAAAATGCTGCAAAACGGAAATCCTGTTCCTTGTAAGCAAAATACTCTCCAAGAAAGAGTGCGTATGTATACCAGCAGCGGTATTTTTATCGGAATTTATGAATGGAACGCTTCCAAACAGCAGTACAAGCCGCTGACAATATTTTGTACCCCTCAGGATTTTCAATGAGGCAAAGGAGAAGCTATGATTTATACAACAGAAGTCCCTCATTTGAATTCCGGTATACGGAGTGCGGTTACGTTGGGAAAGTTTGATGGATTTCACAGAGGACATCAAAAGCTGGTGGAATGTATCAAACAAAAATCCGGCGAAAACTGTCGTACCATAATTTTTACTTTTGATTTGCCCTACAAGGCTTATCAGCAGAAATGTATGCCAAAGCTGCTTTTAACTTATGAAGAAAAACGAGAGGTGGCGGAGGCGCTTTATGCAGATATTTTGGCAGAATGTCCCTTTACAGAAGAGCTGATGAATATGGAGCCGGAAGTTTTTGTCAAAGAGTATCTGGTAGACAGGCTTCATGCAGAATATGTGGCAATCGGTTCTGATTTTCATTTTGGACATAACCGCAGTGGAAATCCCGAAGTTCTTTCTGCATTGGGAGAGAAATATGGATTTACAGTAGAAATTATTGAAAAAGAGAGAGACGGCGAAAGGGAAATCAGCAGCACGTACATTCGGGAAGAATTAGAACAGGGACGAATGGAAAAGGTGCAAAAGCTGCTGGGTTATCCTTATTTTATCAAAGGGGAAATTGTTCATGGCAGGCAGCTTGGAAGAACCATAGGCGTGCCTACTGCAAATTTAATTCCCCCGCCAATGAAAAAACTGCCTCCAAACGGCGTGTATGTGACACAGTCTTCTGTGGGAGGAAAAGTTTATTCCGGAATTACAAATGTAGGCTATAAACCTACGGTGAAGGAAAATTTTATCGGAGTGGAAACCTATCTTTTTCACTGCAATGAAGATTTGTATGGGCAGGAGGCAGAAGTGCGGTTCTACAAATATTTGCGTCCTGAGAAAAAGTTCGACTCTTTGTCAGAATTAAAGACACAATTAGATATAGATGTAGAAACAGCTCGAGCTTTTTTTGAAAAAGAATATGGACAAGCATTAGAACTTCGATTATCATAAAGTAAAGGTTTTGAAAAGAAATCTTTTTTACGAAGGAGAGAAAAATGAATATAGAAAACCTATTGTCGCTGATTGGCGGTCTTGGTCTGTTTTTATACGGCATGACCGTAATGGGGGAAAGCATTGAAAAAGCGGCAGGAGCAAAGATGAGAAGCTTCCTTGACTTCTTTACCAAAAATCGTTTTATCGGTATGCTGTTTGGTATGCTTTTTTGTGCAATTGTACAGTCATCAAGCGCAACAACGGTTATGGTAGTCAGCTTTGTCAATGCAGGACTGATGAATTTGGTGCAGGCAGCAGGGGTAATTATGGGTGCCAATGTAGGTACTACCATTACTTCACAGTTGGTCGCATTTAATCTGTCTCAGGCAGCACCGGTATTTTTAATGCTGGGTGTGATTGTCACCATGTTCTGCAAAAATAACAAGGTGAAGCAGATTGGCGAAGTGGTATTGGGATTTGGCGTTTTATTTATGGGCTTATCTCTGATGTCAGGCAGTATGGAGGGAATGAAAGAGTCTCCGTTTGTTGTGGAGCTTCTTCATGGTATTAACAATCCGTTTTTGGGAATTCTCATAGGATTTGTTATTACAGCAATTATTCAGAGCTCCTCTGTTACAGTCAGTATTGTGCTTTTAATGGCGCAACAGGGACTTCTGCCTCTGTGGATATGCTTTTACATTATTTTAGGCTGTAATATCGGCTCTTGTACCACAGCGCTGTTGGCAAGTATCAGCGGCAACAAAGATGCAAAGCGTGCGGCAATGATACATTTTCTGTTTAATGTAATGGGAACGATTGTAATCGCAGCTATTCTGCTTGTGGGAGAAAGCTGGGTAGAAGCCGGAATACGCAGAATTTCCGGTGACAATATCGGAAGATGTGTGGCGAATGCCCATACCTTCTTTAAAGTTTTTCAGGTAATTATCCTGTTCCCGTTTGCAAAATGGATTGTAAAACTTACATACCTGTTTGTGCCGGATAAGGCAGTCAGGGAAAAACAAGAAGGTTTTCAGCTGGAATATATAGGTCCGGCCAGTGTATTTTCACCGAATACCGCAGTGGTAGAGGTGACAAAGGAGCTGGAGCGTATGGGACATATTGCAGTAGAGAACTTGACAGATGCCGTAAATGTTTTGATGAAGCCGGAGGATAAGGGAATACAGAAGGTTTATGAAACAGAGAAACAGATTAATTACATGAACCATGCCATTACCGACTATCTGGTGAAAATCAGTCAAAGCACGCTTCCTATGGATGATATGAAAAATATAGGCGGTCTGTTCCATGTGGTAAATGATATTGAACGAATTGGTGACCACGCAGAAAATGCTGCTGACTCAGCAGTGCTGCGAAAAGAAAAAAACATTTCCTTCAGCAAAGAAGCAGAAGCAGAGCTTTTGGAAATGCTTCATCGGGTTATTAAAATCACCAATTATTCCATTGATATGTTTTCTAATAACAGTAAGGAGCATTTGCAGGAAATTCTGGATTTGGAAAACGGTATCGACCAAATGGAACGGGATTTGCAGGAAGCCCATGTAGAAAGACTGAAAAAAGGAAAATGTAAGCAGGAAGCGGGAATGATTTTCTCGGATATTATTTCCGGCTTGGAAAGAGTGGCAGACCATGCGACCAATATTGCATTTTCTATTTTAGACGAAGAACCGGAAGAATAAAAAACGTATAATATACAAAAGATAAGCCTGAGGGAACGTACCCTTGGGCTTTTATCATTTCATATTTGGCGAAAAGCCTCGGGAAAGGGATATATTATGCGAAATAAACAGAAATTTAAACTTTGGATGACGGTAACGGGAATTGTTTTGACAGGAATGTTTTTGGGAGAAGGAGATGTATGGGCAGCGCCTGAAAAACAAACGGAAAGAAACGGCGCTTATGCAGATGTAAATACATGCTTAAATATCCGAGAAGGAGCAGGAACTCAGCATCCGGTTTTGGCACAGCTTCCTAAGAACGGATATTGCGAGGTTGAACGCCGGGAGGGAGACTGGTGTTACATTACTTCAGACGAAATTTCAGGATATGTTTTTTGCGATTATTTGGAAACAGGATTTACAAAAGAAGAATATTTAACGGTTACAAATCAAAAAGAAATGAAATATGCTTATTCCTTGCAGCAAAAGGAAAATGTAGCCGCAGCTGCATCCATAGGAGGAAAACGGCAGGAAATAGTAGACTTTGCTCTGCAATTTGTGGGAAATCCTTACGTATGGGGAGGAACAAGCCTGACAAACGGAGCAGATTGCTCCGGATTTGTGCAGAGCATTTATAAGCAGTTTGGTATTTCTCTGCCAAGAGTTGCAGCAGATCAGGCAAACGCAGGAACCAGAATTTCTGTGGAGGAGGCTTTGCCCGGTGATTTGATTTTTTATGCGGAAAACGGTTCTGTTTATCATGTGGTGATGTATATCGGAAACGGAAAAGTAGTACATGCCAGCAGCTCGGCTTCGGGAATTAAAGTTTCTGATTTGTACAGAGCCCATGCTGTAAGCGGAGCAAGATTTTTTATTTCATAAAATCTCTTTACAAGCAATGTGCGATATGCTATACTCAAAACGTTGAAATTAGCCGTAATTCAGAAATTGGACTCTCCAACCATTCCTTAATTACCGGCGATTAGATTAAAATAATGGAGGAAAACAAAATGATTTCTAAAGAAAAGAAACAGGCAATCATGGCAGAATATGCAAGAACACCAGGTGATACAGGTTCACCGGAAGTACAGGTAGCTGTATTAACAGCAAGAATTCAGGAGCTTACAGAGCACTTGAAAGTAAACCACAAAGATCATCATTCAAGACGTGGTCTTCTGAAAATGGTAGGTCAGAGACGTGGATTACTTGCATATCTGAAAAAAACTGATATTGAAAGATACCGTTCTTTAATTGAGCGTTTAGGTCTTAGAAAATAATCAGAACCAGAGAACGGGGCGGAAGGTTTTCCGCCCTTTTTTTCACGCAAGGCACTGCGTATAAAATGTGCCGCAGATAGAACAGCAGCAAAGAAATTCTGATACCGAGACCACTGAAAAGAACATTTGAAAAAGTGTGTTTTTCAGTTGTTTCGGACAGGTTTTGCTGTAAAAAGAAAAAGGAGATGAAAGTATGTACAAAAGTTTTTCAATGGAACTGGCAGGAAGAACACTGACAGTTGATATAGGACGTGTGGCAAAGCAGGCAAACGGCGCTGCATTGATGCGTTATGGCGATACAACCGTATTGTCTACGGCTACTGCTTCTGACAAACCAAGAGAAGGAATTGATTTCTTCCCATTAAGCGTAGAATATGAAGAAAAAATGTATGCAGTAGGTAAAATTCCGGGTGGATTTAACAAAAGAGAGGGAAAAGCAAGCGAGCATGCTATTTTAACCTCCCGTGTGATTGACAGACCAATGCGTCCTCTGTTCCCAAAGGATTACAGAAATGACGTAACCTTAAACAACATGGTTATGGCAGTGGACTCTGAGTGCAATCCGGAAGTTGTTGCAATGCTGGGTTCTTCTATTGCAACTTGTATTTCTGATATTCCGTTTGACGGTCCTTGTGCGGCAACACAGATTGGTATGGTAAACGGAGAACTGGTTGTAAACCCTTCTCTGGCACAGAAAGAAATTTCTGACCTTCAGCTTACCGTTGCTTCTACAAGAGAAAAGGTTATCATGATTGAAGCAGGAGCAAATGAAATTCCTGAAGCAAAAATGATTGAGGCAATTTTCAAAGCACATGAAGTAAATCAGGAAATTATTGCATTTATTGATAAAATCGTTGCAGAGTGCGGAAAAGAAAAACATAGCTATGAAAGCTGTGCAGTTCCGGAGGAATTATTTGCTGCAATCAAAGAAATCGTAACACCGGAAGAAATGGAAGAAGCTGTATTTACAGATGAAAAACAGGTTCGTGAAGAAAATATCCGTGTGATTACAGAAAAATTAGAAGAAGCTTTTGCTGAAAACGAAGAATGGCTGGCTGTATTAGGAGAGGCTGTTTACCAGTATCAGAAGAAGACAGTTCGTAAAATGATTTTAAAAGACCACAAACGTCCGGATGGAAGAGCCATTACAGAAATCCGTCCGCTGGCAGCAGAAACAGATATTATTCCGAGAGTACACGGTTCTGCTATGTTTACAAGAGGTCAGACACAGATTTGTACCATTACAACTCTGGCTCCGTTATCCGAAGCACAGAGATTAGACGGACTGGATGAATTTGAAGTAAGCAAACGCTATATGCACCATTATAACTTCCCATCTTACTCTGTCGGTGAAACAAAACCGTCAAGAGGACCGGGACGCCGTGAAATCGGACACGGTGCGCTGGCTGAGAGAGCTTTAGTACCGGTTATTCCGGGAGTAGAAGAATTCCCTTATGCAATCCGTACGGTTTCTGAAACCTTTGAGTCCAATGGTTCTACATCTCAGGCAAGTATCTGTGCATCTACCATGTCCTTAATGGCAGCAGGTGTGCCGATTAAGAAGCCGGTAGCAGGTATTTCCTGTGGTCTGGTTACAGGAGAGACAGATGATGATTACCTTGTACTGACGGATATTCAGGGACTGGAAGATTTCTTCGGCGATATGGACTTTAAGGTAGCAGGTACACATGATGGTATTACTGCAATCCAGATGGATATTAAAATCCACGGTCTGACAAGACAGATTATTGAAGAAGCAATCGCAAGAACAAAAGAAGCAAGAGAATACATCTTAACAGAGGTTATGGAAAAATGTATTCCTGCTCCGAGAAAAACAGTAAGCAAATATGCACCAAAGATTGTTCAAATTCAGATTGACCCTGAAAAAATCGGCGATGTGGTAGGTCAGAGAGGAAAGACCATTAACGCAATTATCGACGAAACAGGTGTAAAAATTGATATTGATGACAATGGCGGCGTATCTATCTGCGGAACAGACCAGCACATGATGGACAAAGCAGTGGAATATATCAAGACCATTACAACCGACTATCAGGAAGGTCAGATTTTCACAGGAAAAGTTATCAGCATCAAAGAATTCGGAGCATTTTTAGAGTTTGCACCGGGAAAAGAAGGCATGGTACACATTTCTAAAATTTCAAAAGAAAGAATTGAAAAGGTAGAAGACGTACTTTCTATCGGTGATGTTGTAAAAGTTGTTTGTCTTGGAAAAGACAAAATGGGACGTATCAGCTTCAGCATGAAGGATGTTCCGGAAGAAGCATAAAGAAATATAGAGATTAAGAAGGGGAGCATGACAAAATGTGCCCCCTTTTTCTCCTTAAACAGAAAAGTACAGAGGTGAAGAATATGCGTTATCATAATATTACAAAGGACGATATGTTAAATGGTGATGGGCTTCGGACTGTTTTGTGGGTAGCAGGCTGCGACCACGGCTGCAAGGGCTGTCAAAATCCCGTGACATGGGACCCGAACAGCGGGCTGGAATTTGATGAGGCTGCAAAGGAAGAAATTTTTGAGCAGTTAAATCAAAGCTATATTGCAGGAGTTACCTTTTCCGGCGGCGACCCTTTATACTGGGGGAACGTGGCGGATATAACAGAGCTGGCAAAGGAGATTAAAGAAAAATATCCTAAGAAAACCATCTGGCTGTACACCGGTTCTTTGTGGGAAAGCATTGTAGAAATGGATATTCTGCAATATGTTGATGTACTGGTAGACGGAGAATTTATAGAAGAGAAAAAAGACGTTTCTTTGAAATGGAAGGGCAGCTCCAATCAAAGAGTTATTGATGTGCAGCAGTCCTTGAAAACAGGAACAGTGGTATTACACACCTAGGAGGAAAAATGAGAAGAATTGCAAAATTTCATAAAGTAAGCGAAGAGCAGTTTGCAGAGGGATTTCTGGATTGCTTTGCAGACAGAAGTGAAGCAGAAGCAAAGGAAGTTTATAACACATTAAAGCTGCCCAGAAGAGCAACAGCAGGAAGTGCAGGATACGACTTTTTCAGTCCTGTGGATTTTGAATTAAAACCGGGAGAAAGCATAAAAATTCCTACGGGTATTCGTGCGGAAATGGAAAATGACTGGGTATTAAAGTTATATCCAAGAAGCGGACTGGGCTTTAAATTCCGTTTGCAGTTAAACAACACAGTGGGAATTATTGACAGTGATTATTTCTACTCTGATAACGAGGGGCATATTTTTATTAAAATTACAAATGACTCAAATGAAGGCAAGACTGTTCAGGTGCAGGCAGGAACCGGCTTTGCACAGGGGATTTTCTTAGAATATGGAATTACTGTGGATGATGACGCAACTGCTGTAAGAAATGGCGGTTTTGGAAGTACAACGGGAAAATAAAAGAAAAGGATAGCATGTGAGAAAGGAAGCACTTGCATGTTATCTTTTTTTATGATAATATATTTTGAGAGTCAAAATAATTGGAAATCATAATAGTTTTCGCTCCGGGAGGATAAAAGCATGATAATAGAACCAAAGGTAAGAGAATTTATTTGTACTACGGCACATCCGGAAGGGTGCAGAGAAAATGTAAAACAGCAGATTGCCTATGTAAAAGCACAGAATATAAAGAAAGGGCCGAAAAAGGTGCTGGTTATCGGGGCTTCCACAGGCTATGGTCTGGCAAGCAGAATTACGGCAGGCTTTGGCTGCGAGGCAGCGACCATAGGAATTTTCTTTGAAAAGCCGTCAAACGGAAAACGCACAGCTACACCGGGCTGGTATAATACGGCAGCTTTTGAGGAAGAAGCACATAAAGCGGGGATTTACGCAAAATCAATAAACGGAGACGCCTTTTCTTGGGAAATAAAGGAAAAGACCATTGATTTAATTAAGAAAGACTGGGGAAAAGCAGATATGGTGATTTACAGTCTTGCAGCTCCCAGACGTACAGACAAAAACGGAAATTTATGGGTGTCTTCCTTAAAAACAACAAAAGAAGCCTTTACAGAAAAAAGTCTGGATTTAAGAAATAATACTATTGTAGAGAAAACAGTTGAACCTGCCAAGCCGGAAGAAATACAGGGAACGAAAAAGGTTATGGGCGGCGAGGACTGGATGGAGTGGATAGAGGCATTAAAAGAAGCTGATGTTCTGACAGAAAATGCAATTACCGTGGCATATTCTTATATCGGACCAAAGCTTACCTATCCTATTTATTTTGACGGAACCATCGGGCAGGCAAAACGCCATTTGGAAAATACGGCAAAAGCCATGAGAGAGAAATTTCCTGACTTACAGGCGTATGTCTCTGTAAATAAAGCGCTGGTTACACAGGCAAGTGCGGCAATTCCTATTGTACCGCTGTATTTTGCCATTTTATATAAGGTTATGAAAGAAGTGGGAAACCACGAAGGATGTATAGAGCAGATTTCACGTCTTTTTAAAGAAAAGCTTTTTAAAGAAAGCGTGCCGACAGATGCAGAAGGCAGAATTCGTATGGATGACTGGGAGCTGTCAGAAGAAGTACAGCGGAAGGTCGTAGAGGCATGGAAACAGGTGACAACAGAAAATGTGACAGAAATTTCTGATATTGAAGGATATTGGGAAGACTTTTATCAGATGTTTGGTTTTCATTTGGCAGGAGTGGATTACACAAAAGACGTAGATATGGAAGTGAAAATTCCAAGTATAGACTTATAATTATTATAGAATATCAGGGTCAAGAGGTCATGAAGAAAACCTTTACGACCCTGATATCATGATGTAGAAATGTATTTTCAGAAATTAATTTTCGCCTTCTTCTTCCAGCTCTGCTTCTGATTTTAAATTGGCAATGAAATCATGGAATGCTTCTGCCGCAGCCATGTATTCATCTTCTCTTTCGATATTAGTAACAATCGGTGCGTCATTTTCTTCTGCGTAGCGGAATAAGTATGTTTCGCCGTCTGTATTTTTTCCATTTTCATTTAACGGCACAAGTGCAATATATTCTCCAAAGCCTTCCACCGGAAAAGTAGTCAGTACCGCGCATTCTAAAACTGTGTCGTCTTCCAGAGTTAATTTAATTGTAGGATTTGGAACTTTTGGGATGGTTCCCTGATTATTTCCCCCTGCGCTGGAGCAGTTTGCAGTACAGGAAGCGCAATCGCTTGGGTTACAGCTTTCAATATCTGTTGTATATGTTTTTTCGCTCATTTTCTAACCTCTTTCTCATTTAAGTTTTAAAAATATTTTACCAGATACAGAAAGGGAATGCAATACAGAAAGGATTTGCATTTTCATTTGCAGACACGTATAATGGAAAATGAATAGTTTTTGCGCATTTGCATGAGAGGGGGAAGCAGCTTGGAGAAAGATACAACACATTTGATGAAAAGAGCAGAGCGTTTTAAGACAATTCTGACAGCAGAGGGATTTTTAGTGGGCGCTGTTGCAGGGCTTGTGGTGCTTTTATACCGTGTTATTTTGGAATATGCCGGTAAAGGTATGAATAAAGTATTAGAATATGCCAGACAAGAACCTTTTGCAGCGGTTTTATGGTTTGTGGCATTGTTTGTTATCGCCTGTATTGTAGGAAAACTGGTGAAATACGAACCCATGATTTCAGGAAGCGGTATTCCTCAGGTAGAGGGAGAAATGATGGGGAAATTAAATCAGGTGTGGCAGCGTGTGCTGCCTGCAAAATTTCTGGGTGGTTTTCTTTCTTTGTTTGCAGGACTTTCCCTTGGGCGAGAGGGCCCGTCTATACAAATTGGCGCTATGACGGGAAAAGCAGTTTCTCAAACTCTGGACAGAGGAAAAACAGAAGAAAAATATTTAATTACCTGTGGAGCAAGTGCGGGACTTGCGGCAGCTTTTCATGCGCCGCTAGCAGGAGTGATGTTTTCTCTGGAAGAAATACATAAAAACTTTTCCGTATCGGTTTTAATTTCTGTTATGACTGCATCGATTACGGCAGATTATATTTCCAGCCAGTTTATGGGATTTCAGCCGGTTTTCCAGTTTGATGTGGGAACAGAAATGCCCCCTCAGTATTACTGGCATATTGTGATTTTAGGTGTAATCTTAGGTATTATGGGCGCTTTTTATAATAAGATGACCATGTGGGTACAGGGATTGTATTTGAAATCAAAAAAATTAAATGAGACAACACGGCTTTTTATTCCTTTTTTTCTTGCAGGCGTATTAGGGCTTGTTATGCCTCAGATTTTGGGAAGCGGACATGCTCTTATTGATATGGCGGCAGAAGGAAATCTGATGCTTACCTCTCTTTTGATTTTATTTGCGGCGAAATTTCTGTTTTCGCTGATTTGCTTTGGTTCAGGAGCGCCGGGAGGAATTTTCTTTCCGCTTTTAGTGTTGGGAGCGCTTTTAGGAGGAGCTTACAGTACCTTTGCAGTGCAGTATATGGGACTGGACGCTTCTTATATCAGTAACATGGTTCTTCTTGCCATGGCAGGATATTTTACAGCCATTGTAAGAGCGCCCATTACAGGAATTATTTTGATTTTTGAGATGACAGGGCAGGTAAGCCAGATGCTTTCCATGTCTTTGGTGTCCATTGTGGCATATCTGGTGGCTTCCGCATTGAAGTCAGAACCGATTTATGAGAGTCTTTTAAGCGGATTGTTAAAGAGACGTGGAGAAAAGCTTCCAGAAGGTACGGGAGAAAAGATTTTGCAGGAATTTGTGATTTGCCATAACAGCTTATTGCAGGACAAAATGATACAGCAGATTGAATGGCCGAAAAATTGCCTTCTGGTATCCATAAAACGAGGTGGAAATGAACTGATACCGAAAGGAAGAACCATACTGTTTCCGGGAGACGTTCTGGTAACTCTGACAGATGAAAAGGATGCCCCGGCAGTATATGATTATATGGAGGAAGTATGCGCGGAGAAAAAAGAATAGAAACAGCACCGGGAAATATGTGGACAAAGGGTGTGGAAAAACAAAAAGACGGATTTATATTTACATTAGAGGCAGAAAAGGACGCAGAAGCTTCTCTGTTGCTTTATACGAAAGAGGGAGTTTTGGAAATTCCCTTTTTACAGGAGGGAAGAAAGGGAAATCTTCTTTCTATGGCAGTGAAGGGGATTTGTGAACATCCTCTGAAATATAATTATAAAATAAACGGAGAAGTGGTACAGGATGATTATGCAAAAATCTTATATCACACAGCTTCTTTTGGAGAGAAAGACGAAAATATCTGTTGCGGGTATCTGGAAAATAAATTTTCATGGAGCGACGGAGCATTTACTCCCATAGAGCTTTGTAATTCTGTTTTGTATAAATTGCAGGTGAGAAGCTTTACAAAAAGCAAAACCTCTAAAGTCAGACACAAGGGGACTTTTCAGGGAGTTCAGGAAAAGCTTGAATATTTAAAAGATTTGGGCATTACCGGTGTTCTGCTGATGCCGGCTTATGAATACAGAGAAATTCAAAAGCCCCGCATAAGAGGAAAAGCAGGGGAGCATCCGGCAGAAGAAGCCGCAGCAGATAAGAGAGTAAACTGTTGGGGGTATACGGAAGATGCCTGTTACTTTGCACCTAAGGCAGCTTTTTGCGCAACACAAAATCCGGCAAAGGAATTTGCGGATATGGTAAATGCGTTCCATGAAGCTGGATTGGAATGTATGATGGAGTTTTATTTTGGAAAGCATACAGCTCTTACCAAGATGCTGGACGTTCTCCGATATTGGAAAATCACCTATCACATTGATGGATTTCATATTATGGGAGAAGGGATATCGCAGGAGCTTTTTATGAAAGATCCGCTGCTTGCAGACTGTAAGCTGTTTTTCCATGACATAGACGGCAGCTGTGTTTTTCATGGGAAAGTGCCGAAATTCAAAAATGCGGCAGAATATAACGAAGGTTTTTTATATTCCATGCGCCACGTACTAAAAGGCGATGAAAATATGACGGAGGAATTTATGTTCCGTCAGAAAAGAAATCCTCTGTGTAACGGCGTTATCAATTACATGGCAGATCAGGATGGCTTTACGGTCATGGACATGGTTTCTTATGAAGAACGTCACAATGAGGCAAATGGGGAAGGCAATCAGGATGGAATTTCTTATAATTGCAGTTGGAATTGCGGCGCAGAAGGTTCAACCAGAAAAACATCCATTAAAGAGCTCCGTTTAAAACAGATGAAAAATGCCTTTTCTCTTTTATTGTTCAGTCAAGGAACGCCTTTAATTTTCCAAGGGGACGAATGGGGAAATACACAAAAAGGAAATAACAATGTGTGGTGTCAGGACAATGAATTGTCATGGATTGACTGGAATGGAAGAAAAAATCAGGAAAAACTCTGGGAATTTGTAAAAAGAGCCATTCAAATCAGAAAGGAAAATCCTATTTTACATTGGGAAAAAGAACTGAAGGGCAGTGATTATCAGGCGCTTGGTTATCCGGATATGTCCTATCACGGAAAACAGGCATGGTATGTAGAAAAGGATAAGGATACCCGTTCTTTAGGCATTATGTATTACAATGAATATGCGGGAAAGGCTTCTGAATTTCTGTTTTTAGCATTTAATTTCCACTGGATTGAGCACGAAATTGCACTTCCGGGAGCAGAAAATGAGATAAAATGGCAGGTACTTCTCAGCACAGAAACAGAGAAAGAAGAAAAAATTTCGGAGGGAACAGAGGTTACAGGAAAAACCATAGAAGTACCTCCGAGGACAGTTATGATTTTAGCAGGAAAGCAGGAACAGGACGTATGCGGATTTGGAAGCATTTTAAAACGATTACAAGGCACAAGCTTTTAGTGATGAAATATTGCTTTAAAATAGGACTTTATAAGCAAGGGCTGCTTCATGATTTATCAAAGTATTCATGGACAGAATTTTCTGTGGGATGCAAATATTATCAGGGAACAAGAAGCCCCAATAATGCAGAGCGGGAAGCCACAGGTTTATCGACTGCGTGGATCCATCACTACGGAAGGAATAAACATCATTTTGAGCACTGGGTAGATTATGGGATTGATTGTGATACGGTTATTCAGGGAGTACCTATGCCGAGGAAGTATATTGCGGAAATGGTCATGGACAGAATTAGCGCATCGAGAAATTATCATCCGGACACTTATACTGATGCAGCGCCTTTGGAATATTTCCTGAAAAGTAAGGAAAAGCTGTGGTTTGTTCATGAAAAGACCAATGAGGACTTGGAATTTTTGCTCAGAATGTTGGCAGACAGAGGGGAGAAAGAAACACTGAAGTATATTAAGCACGTATATCTGAAAGGAATGTAGAGGACTTATGAATATACAGGGAGACCAGATCTTAGAATTGATTAAGGGGTTATGGAGCTTTGTACCAAAAGAATATATGATACTGATTTATCTCGTTGGAACGGTATTTGCTTTTTTAAACTGTTTTATGGGATATCGTTTACGAAAGGTATGGGGATGTATTTTAGGTATCTTTATGGGAGGAGGAGTCGGCTTCGGAGCAGGTTTGTATTTTTTGCAGGATAAAATGATGGCAGGAGTTGCGGCGGCAGCAGGCGCTTTGATTTTCGGCCTTCTGGCATGGCTTTTATATAAGTTTGGTGTATTTGTTATGTGTACTGCACTGGTATACAGCATTGTTGTTTCCTTTTTTCAGGATGCAGGGCTTACACAGCATTTTATTGCTCTGATTATCGGACTCTTTGCAGGAACCTTTGCTCTGGGGTATGAAAAACAGATGGTAATCGGCATTACTGCCCTTTGCGGAGGTCTGGGAGGTATTCATCTGATGATGGAAATGCTGGAGAAGGATGCGGGAGCAGGAGAACTGCTTTTAGGACTTATTATGGCAGCTATCGGTGTGGCAGTGCAGGCAGCGCCTTTTATGAAAGGAAAAGACTGGGAAGCAAAGCTGTTTCGCCTTCCAAGCGGTAGAAAGAAGAAAAAAGTGGTGAAAAAGACAAAAGTTAAAGAAGTAAGCCGCAGTACAAAAGGAAAGAACAGTAATAACAATAATTATAAAAAGACAACAGGAACAAAGCAAAAATATCAGCAGGATGTTTTTGACGAAGAAGATTATGACGATGACGAATTGAATGTGACAGAGCATGAGGATTTTGATAAAACGCAGGAATACGAAATCGGAAAAAAACAATACGATAAGCAGAGCCAGATGCTTTATATGGGACCCGGAATTGGTATTGATTTAGATGATTTAAACAGAGAATTGTCACAGGAGATTAAGAAAATTTACAAAGATGACGGTCAATAGGGCTGTCATCTTTTTTCGTTTTTATTGACAAACGTATGAAAGCTATGTATACTTTAAGAAAATAGTTTGATATACAAAATATTTGAAATATTAAATATAAATAAGGAGAAATTATGACAGCGAAGATTATCGGAACAGGAAGCGCTGTTCCTGTGTATTGCATGAAAAATAATGATTTTACAAAATTTATTGATACCAGTGATGAATGGATTGTCACCAGAACGGGAATAAAGGAAAGAAGAATTGCCAAGGAAGAAACGACGGCGAGTCTGGCTTGCGAAGCGGCAGAGAAGGCTTTACAGTTTGCAAAGGTGAAGGCAGAAGAAATTGATTTAATTCTTGTGGCAACCTGTTCCCCCGATACGTTTTTTCCGAGTACAGCCTGTCAGGTACAGGCTGCTTTAGGTGCAAAGAATGCGGCAGCCTTTGATATGAGTGCGGCTTGTGCTGGCTTTTTATTTGGGCTAAATACGGCTTATGCCTACATTAACAGTGGGATTTATAAAAAAGTGCTACTTATCGGAGCAGACATTATGACACGTTTTGTAGACTGGCAGGACAGGGGGACTTGTGTTCTATTTGGAGATGGAGCAGGCGCAGTGGTTTTAGAAGCATCGGAAACAGGTCTTTTTTCTGCTGTACAGCATGCAGACGGCAGCAGAGGTAAGGTTTTAAGCTGTTCTGTGGGATACAAGGAAAACAGCTCTTATCTTCAGATGGATGGACAGGAGGTATTTAAGTTTGCTTTAAAAACAGTTCCGGACTGTATTGAGGAAGTTTTGGAAAAGGGAAATATGGAAAAGGAAAAAGTGAAGTATTATGTGCTGCATCAGGCAAACAGCAGAATTCTTTCCGGTGTTGCAAAAAAATTGAAGGAAAAAGAAGAAAAGTTTCCTATGAATATGCAGAAGTATGGAAATACTTCTGCTGCCAGTATTCCTATTTTGCTAGACGAAATGAGCAGGGAAGGAAAACTGGAAAAAGGAGATATTCTTGTTCTTGCCGGATTTGGAGCAGGTCTTACATGGGGAAGCACACTGCTTCAGTGGTAGTGGAATAAAACAGGGAAAGTCAGGAAATCCTTAAATAAAAAGAAAAAATGTAGAATATTTAGGGAGAGACTTATGAAAGCGTTTATGGATGAAGATTTTTTATTGTCTACGGATACGGCAAAGGAGTTGTATCATAATTTTGCCGAGAAAATGCCGATTATAGATTATCATTGTCACATTCAACCAAGGGAAATTGCCGAAGATAGAAGGTTTGAAAACATTACTCAGATATGGTTGGAAGGAGACCATTATAAATGGCGTCAGATGCGTGCAAACGGAGTAGAGGAATGTTACATTACAGGGGATGCGCCGGATAGGGAAAAATTTCAGAAATGGGCGGAAACGCTGGAAATGGCAATTGGAAATCCACTGTATCATTGGAGCCATTTGGAGCTTCGGAGATATTTTGGCTATTCCGGTATTTTAAAGGGGGATACTGCTCAAGAGGTCTGGGAGCTTTGCAATCGCAGATTAAAAGAAGCATCCATGAGCGCCAGAAATTTGATTAAGCAGTCTAATGTGAGGGTGCTTTGCACTACGGACGATCCTGTGGATGATTTAAAGTGGCACAAAAGGATAAGAAAAGATGAAAGCTTTGACGTGCAGGTACTGCCTACATGGAGACCGGATAAAATTTTGCATATAGAAAAGTCAGATTATACGGAGTATTTGAAAAAGCTTTCAAAAGCGGCAGATGTGGAAATCCAGAATTTTCAGGATTTGAAAAATGCAATAAGAAAAAGACTTGAATATTTTAAGTGTATGGGCTGTTGTATTTCAGACCACGGTTTGGATTTTATGGTGTATGTTCCGGCTGAAGACGAGGAGATAGAGAGAATTTTTTCTGATTGCCTTCAAAACAAAAAAATTTCTTCCAAGGATAGGGCAAAGTTTCAAACAGCATGTATGCTTTTTCTTGCAGAAAAGTACGAAGAGCTCAACTGGGTGATGCAAATTCATTACGGATGTAAAAGAGATAACAACAGGAAGATGTATAAAAAAATCGGAGCAGATACAGGCTTTGACTGTATGGGAGATGTTACCTCAGGCACAGCACTGGCAGATTTTTTAAATGCAGTAAACGAAAGAAAAAACTTGCCAAAGACAATTTTGTATAGCTTAAATCCAAAGGATAATGAACTCATTGACACTGTAATGGGATGCTTTCAAGACAGTGATGCAGTGGGAAAAATCCAACATGGTTCAGCGTGGTGGTTTAATGACAATAAAACCGGTATGGTAAAACAGATGACTTCTCTGGCAAATTTGGGACTTTTGGGAAATTTTATTGGTATGCTTACGGACTCCAGAAGTTTTCTTTCGTATTCTCGCCATGAATACTTTCGCAGAATTCTTTGTGACCTGATTGGCGGATGGGTAGAAAATGGAGAATATCCAAGGGATATGAAGGCTTTAGAGAAAATTGTAAAGGGCATTTCTTATAACAATGCAGTACAATATTTTGAATTTCAGGTATAAATGAAATTATTGTAGTATTTTGACACAATTCATGCTAATATAGTACGGATAAAAAGAAAAAGGAGAAAAAGTGTGGAAAATCGTAAAATTATCCAAGTGGAAGAAAAAGTACCGCCAAAACTTTTAATTCCGCTAAGTATTCAGCACATGTTCGCCATGTTTGGGGCATCCGTGCTGGTTCCGTCTTTATTTGGCATGAACCCTGCAATTGTTCTTTTTATGAACGGTATCGGGACATTATTGTTTATTTTGATAACAAAGGGAAAAGCGCCGGCATATCTGGGATCCAGCTTTGCATTTATTGCCCCTTCTTTGGTGGTGATGAGTAAGTTTGGTTATGAATATGCCTTGGGTGGCTTTGTAGTGGTCGGTCTTTGTGGCTGTGTATTGTCACTAATCATTTATAAGTTTGGTTCGGATTGGATTGATGTAGTGCTTCCTTCGGCTGCCATGGGACCGGTAGTAGCGCTTATCGGTCTGGAGCTTTCCGGCACTGCTGCAAAAAATGCAGGCCTGCTAGATGAAAAAATTCAGACAGAAAGTGTAATTGTATTTTTAGTGACCCTTGGTGTTGCGGTATTTGGCTCCGTAGTATTCCGAAAATTTTTGTCGGTTATTCCGATTTTGATTGCAATTTTGGCAGGATATGTTGCAGCAATCCTCTGCGGAATTGTGGATTTTACACCGGTAGCGGAAGCAGCCTTCTTTTCACTGCCGAATTTTACAACACCGAAATTTAATGTGGAAGCAATTTTAATTATTTTGCCGGTTATTCTGGTAGTGGCTTCCGAGCACATCGGACATCAGATTGTAACCGGAAAAATTATCGGAAGAGACTTAATCAAAAATCCGGGACTGCACCGCTCTATGTTTGCGGATAATTTTTCAACAATGCTTTCCGGTCTTATCGGTTCTGTGCCAACTACCACTTACGGGGAAAACATTGGCGTTATGGCAATGACAAAGGTATACAGTGTATATGTCATCGGAGGAGCCGCAGTGCTCTCTATCATTTGCTCTTTCATTGGAAAGCTGACAGCGCTTATTCAGACAATTCCAAGTCCGATTATCGGCGGAATTTCTTTCCTGCTTTACGGTATGATTGGAACATCCGGTATTCGTATTCTGGTAGACGGAAAAGTGGATTACAGCCGTTCCAGAAATATGGCGCTGACTTCTGTTATTTTCGTTACAGGCTTGTCCGGCATTAAAATCAGCATTGGCGAGATTGAGCTGACAGGAATGGTTCTAGCATGTATTGTGGGAATGATTTTAAGCTTGATTTTCTATATTCTGGATAAATTGAAACTGACAAATGACAGAGAACAGGAAATAGAATAGAGAAATAGTAACACAAAGAAGCTGTTGAATTAAGCACAAAGAAAAAGCTTAATTCAACAGCTTCTTCTTTTATCTAAAATGATTATTGACATATACTAATAATAGTGCAATAATAAGTATATGCCAACAATAAAAAGAGAGGAAAGCCTATGCCAAGACCAAACAAACCAAAACGAGTAAAAAGAGAGCCTGTCTGTGACAGTTTTTTTCCAAAGGGAAGAGCAGAACAGTGCCATGAAATTGAAATGTCTGTGGAGGAATACGAAACCCTTCGTCTTCTGGATTATGAAGGGATGACGCAGGCAGAGTGTGCACAGGAGATGGGAATTGCCAGAGCAACGGTGCAGAGCCTTTATACGGAGGCAAGAAAAAAAACAGCCAGATTTTTGGTGGAAGCAGCCGGACTTCGTATTCGTGGAGGAAATTTTTTAATAGAAGAAACAAAAGAAAAGGGCAGAGGCAAGAAAGGAGCTTATACTATGAAAATTGCAGTTACTTATGAAAATGGAGAAGTTTTTCAGCATTTCGGTCATACAGAACAGTTTAAAATTTACCATGTAGAAGAAGGAAAGATTGTTTCCTCAGAAGTGGTAAATACAAATGGCAGCGGACATGGCGCATTGGCAGGATTTTTAAAAGAATTAGGAGCAGAGGTTTTAATCTGCGGAGGTATTGGCGGAGGCGCAAGAAATGCACTGGCAGAAGCGGGAATTCGCCTGTTCCCGGGAGCATGCGGAAACGCAGACGCACAGGTGGAAGCATATTTGGGAGGAACATTAAATTATAATCCGGATACCATGTGCAATCATCACCATCATGAAGGAGAATGTGGAGAACACAAAGGAGAAAATCATCACTGTGGCGGACATTGCGGTAAATAAAGTTCTTGACAATAAGATGCAAGTCGATTAAAATTAGTATTTGTAAGACTGCTGGAATAGCTCAGTTGGTAGAGCACTTCACTCGTAATGAAGGGGTCGTGGGTTCGAGTCCCATTTTCAGCTCTTATAAATGGGAAAGGGACGTCATAAGTGGCGTCCTTTTTTGCGGAATATAGAAGGGAGGAAAAAATGGGGAAACTATATTTTCGCTACGGAGCTATGGGAAGCAGCAAGACTGCCAATTTACTGATGGTTCATTATAATTATTTAGAGAGAGGAAAACGCCCTGTTATTTTGAAACCTCGCATTGATGTAAGAGACGGCATTAATATTGTAAAATCAAGGATTGGTTTACAGGCAGAATGTATTTTAGTCGAGGATTTTCACATAGAAAGTAATCAATATGATGCAATTTTAGTGGATGAGGCAAATTTTTTATCGGCGGAGCAAATCGATTGGCTGGCAGAAATTTGTGATGTGTACAATATACCGGTGCTTTGCTATGGGCTGAAAACAGATTTTCAGGGTAAGCTGTTTGAAGGCGCAAAACGCCTATTTGAATTAGCGGATGTGATTGAGGAAATCCCCACTATTTGCTGGTGCGGGAAAAAAGCGCATTTTAATGCCAGAGTTGTGGATGGAAAAATCGTACGGGACGGAGAACAAATCGCTTTGGGAGCTAATGATTTGTATGTTCCGCTTTGCAGGAAGCATTTTATGCGTGGCGAAGTGAAAGAATATTGTGATATTCATCAATAAGAAGAAAAGTGAAAATTATTACAGAAGTTCCTAAAAATGAATTGGAAATTTTTGATGTAGGAGAAACCTTTCAAATGGAAGGCTCAGGGGAGAATGAAGCAGGGGAATATATTTCCACAGATGACATTTCTGTGAAGGTTCATTCTGTTCAGACAGCAGATGATTTAAGTCTTTTAGATGAGAAATTGGTGGAAAATACACTTTCTTATATAAAAAGAGGAGATGGCATAGAAACACTGGATGAGGTGGTAAAGACAGAAAAGTTGAAGCAGAAGCTTGTATATGTAACAGTAACTTATCAGAATAACAGTGATTTTATAATAAATCACATGATGTATAACGGAAATATTATGTTATTACAGGATAAAGATGAAAAATATTCTATCTATAATCTTTGTAGTAATTCAGAAAAAGAATGTGATTATGTAGAAGGAAGCAGTGTTGCCCGTGCAGCAGAGATGCGGTACGGAAGCGTAAGAGAAAATTACGGAGGAAGCAATTATATACTGTCTTTACGGCCGGGAGAGAGTATAGATGTATCTATGGCATGGATTGTAAATGAAAATGATTTAGATAAGATGTATTTGAATTTGTCTACTTATGGCGGAAATCTGGAATTTACAGAAGGCGCACTGGAAACAGGAGTGGTTGATATTCGCCGATAAATAAAGGAGAAAGCAGAGAGCTGTCGTTTTGTTTTTAAACGGCAGCTCCTTTTGCGCAGATACATCTTTTTTGATTTGGGCAGGGTAATTCATAGTGGGAAAAGGAATTGAGAAGCAGAGCTTTTGATGATATAATCGTATTTTAAAGAAACATTGAAAAATTTGAAAAGCTATGGAGATGGAAGGATGCAAGCATATACATATATTTCAGAAGGAAAATTCGAACTTGTGGAAAAAGAAAAACCGATTATTATACATGAGAGAGATGCGATTGTCAAAGTGACACTTGCAAGTATTTGTTCCAGTGATATCCATATTAAACACGGAAGCGTTCCTCGTGCCGTACCGGGTATTACTGTGGGACATGAAATGGTAGGTATTGTAGAGTCAGTTGGAGCTAAAGTGACGCATGTAAAACCGGGAGATCGAGTAACGGTAAATGTAGAGACCTTTTGTGGAGAATGTTTTTTCTGTAAGAAAGGGTTTGTAAATAATTGTACAGACGAAAATGGAGGCTGGGCGCTTGGCTGCCGCATTGATGGAGGACAGGCAGAATACGTTCGTGTACCCTTTGCAGATCAGGGATTAAATAAAATTCCGAATAGGGTTACAGATAGACAGGCTTTACTGGCAGGCGATGTACTGGCTACCGGATTTTGGGCTGCAAAAATTTCAGAAATTAAAGAGGAAGATACAGTTTTAATTATCGGAGCAGGTCCAACAGGTATTTGCACATTGCTGTGTGTTATGCTGAAAAAACCGAAACGAATTATTGTATGTGAAAAAGATGAAAATCGAGTACGTTTTATTAAGGAGCATTATTCAGATGTATGGACAGTTACACCAAATGTTTGCGAAGAATTTGTCCGCAAGCACAGTGAGCATGGGGGAGCTGATGTGGTGATTGAAGCAGCAGGGGCAGACTCTACTTTCCGCCTTGCTTGGGAATGTGCCAGACCAAATGCAGTTGTGACAGTTGTTGCCCTGTATAATCAGGCACAGACATTGCCTCTGCCTGATATGTATGGGAAAAATCTTACTTTTAAAACCGGAGGTGTAGATGGCTGCGACTGTGAAGAAATTTTATGTCTGATTGCAGAAGGTAAGCTAAATACAGAACCGCTGATTACCCATACATATCCGCTGGAAAAAATCGAGGAAGCCTATGAGTTATTCGAAAATAAGAGAGATGGCGTGATGAAGGTGGCAGTGGAATGTGAGAAAAGACATGACTAATCAACTTGAAGATTTACAAATCAATATTATTTACAGCAAACGTAAAACTATTTCCATAGAATTGCGCATGGACGAGTTAATTGTGCGTGCTCCAAAGGGAATGAGCCGATATGAAATTAATAAATTTCTTAGTGAAAAGCAAAGCTGGATTGAAAAACATTTGGCAAAACTTCAGGAACAAAGAAGTGCATTAGAACAGCTTCCGCCATTCACAATGGATGAAATACGGAAACTGGCGGCTCAAGCACTGATAAGTATTCCTGAAAAAGTCAAAAAGTATGCGCCTATTGTGGGTGTTAGCTATGGAAGAATTACTATCCGTAATCAGCGTTCACGATGGGGCAGTTGTTCAGGCAAAGGAAATCTGAATTTTAATTGCCTTTTGATGTTATTTCCAGATGATGTGATTGATTATGTCGTGGTTCATGAACTATGCCATAGAAAATATATGAACCATTCTGCGGATTTTTATGCAGAAGTTGAACGTGTTTTTCCGGAATACCGCAGATGTCAAAAGTGGCTTAAAGAGAACGGGTGGGTATATATTAGTCGACTTCCATAGAAAGAAAAAATAAAAAAGAAAAGCAGATGTAATTTATTTTTATAATTAGGTATTGTAATTCATAATTGACTTTAAGATAAGAAGGTGTTATATTTCAAATATAGAAAATAAAGAAGGGGTAGCAATATGCAGCAAAGAATAGAAGAAATCTGGAGAGAGTTGAAAAGAAAAGTACCTTTGGAGCAAATATTTTATTTATCACTGGTTCTTGCATTTTGTCAAAACCAAAGGAAAGAGAAGGGGAAAATTACACAGGCTGGGGTAAAAGAAGTTTTAGAAAGAATACAGGGATATAATTTGCGTGTTGCTTTTACAAGGATTTTTCAGTTTATTCGCTGGGAAATTCTTGATGATAAAGATATAGAGGAAATGTTTCAAATAGAAGTTTCTCTCTTTCGTGAGTATCTGGAAAAAGGAGGAAAGTTATCTGAATTATTTCAGATGATTTTTGCACAGGCAGGAAAATGGGATGTTTATGCTCCTACACCGACGGAAGTTCGGAAACTTATTGTAGATATTCTTGGTTTTCATAAAGCTCATAGAATTGCAGATTTTTGCTGCGGAGGAGCAGGACTTGGATTGGAGCTTTGGAAGAGATTGACAATTCGAAATAAAGAGGTGAGTTTTCACGGAGAGGAATTAAATCGAAATTTGTGTGATGCAGCACAACTTTATTTTTCTGCTTATGAAGTGCCGGATGGAGAAATTGAAGAAAGGGATATTTTGACAATTCCGGATACAGCAGAGAGCCAATCTTATGACATCATTGTTTTAGACATTCCCAGAGGACAAAATGTAACAGAAGTATACGATGAAAAAGACCCAAGGCTGCTTTGCTTTAATAAAAAGAATATATATTCTGACTGGATTTTTATTCAGGATGTGTTGTATCGTCTGAAAAAAACAGGTACAGCGGCAGTGTTGGTAACACCAGGAGCATTAACCAGAGTGAATGAGGAAATTTTGAGAGAGCAGATTGTAGTAAATGATTGGCTGGAAGCAGTTATTACATTGCCGGAAAATCTATATTCCAAATATTATGCAGGAACAGAATTACTGATTTTTAATAAAGATAAAGAAAGCTCAAGAAAAGGAAAGGTTATTTTTATTGATATCAGCAAAGAATTTAAACGGCAGGGAAGGAGAACCGTTGAGATTACAGAGGCGGGATTGTTACAGGTACGGGAAATCTTTGTTCATAGTTGGGAAGTAAAGGGAGTCAGTGCAGTTTGCAGCAGAGAACAGATACAGAAAAATCAGTACTCTTTTAAGCCATCTCAATATATTCAGCAGGAAGATGAATGGGAGTTTGTGTCCGAGCTTGTATTAGAAGATATCGCACAAATTACAAGAGGAGCACAAGTTCCGAAAAGGGCGGATGTTGTAGAAGATGGCGATGTATATTTTTTAAATATTAAAGATATTCAGGAAAAAAGAATTCAGTATGAGGGGGCGGACAAGGTTAGAAGCACAAATTCTGTTTGTAAAGGAAAATATAGAATACAGAAGGATGATATTTTAATTACTTCAAAAGGAACAGCTCTGAAACTGGCGATAGTGGAAGATTATTCCCCGGAAGCATACATTAGCGGAAATCTGACGCTTATTCGGGTTAATCCGGAAAAATATCATCCCTATGTGCTTTTTGAATACTTAAATTCCAGGCAGGGGCAAATTTCTCTGGAGCGAATACAATCAGGAACAACCATCCGAATTTTAAGTAATGCCAGTCTCCAAAAACTAAAAATACCGGAATATCATTTAGAAAAAATGAGAGAAATAGGGAAGGAATTAAAAGAAAACCAGACTGTATTTTACAGAGAAAAATATATGCTGGAAAAACAATATGAAAACAAAAGAAAACATCTTTTAAAAGAACTGGAGGTATTGTAAAATGAAGAAAATATTTATCAGTTACTGTACAAAAAATAAAGAACTGGCAGAAGCTTTTATAGAATTTTTGCAGCTTGGCATGGGTATTGCAAAACAGGATATTTTTTGCACCGCATATTTGGAAATGCTGGAAACAGGGGGCAATTTTAGTGAGAAAATACGACAGCAGCTTCAAAATTGTGAGGCTTTTGTATCTTTGATTACAGAAGAATATTTAAAAAGTGCTTTTTGCCTTGTGGAAATGGGGGCTGCATGGGGACAGAATAAAAGATTTTTCCCTCTCGTAACAGTTCCTTTTGAAAGATTAAATCATACACCTTTTCAGGGGATGCAGATGCGCCTATTGGACAGCATAGAAGCTTTAAGCGCTGTCTATGATGAATTTCATACACATGGAATTTTGGAGTCTTATCAGACAGCAGAATTTCATAAACGTGCGGTGGAATTTCAGAGGAAGCTGAGAAATTTGGAAAGCGGAGAAGGTATTCTTGAAAAAGACCATGAAGGTTACTATAAGGCAGTGATTGAAGGTGTTCGGAATTTACAGAATGATCAGTATCGATGTTATAAAATCAAAGGACATATTGCAGAGCCACCGGATGGAATGAAGGCAGAAAGCGATTGGCTGTTTTATTGGGCCGGGGCATTTATGGATCTTCAGGTGGGGGATTATGTGAAATTTAAGACTACAAAAAGTAAGGTGAATACATTTTCGGATATTGGGAGAGCAAGGAATATTTATCCGGATGAATTGTGGAAGGTGGATTAGGAATTTAGTAATGTATGTATACATAATATATTTAGCTGATATGATAGGAGGAATACTATGAATTTTCAATTTGCACATTATAATTACAATGTGAAAAATTTGGAGACATCTATTCAGTTTTATGAAAAAGCACTTGGATTAAAGGAAGTAAGACGCAAAGAAGCGAAAGACGGAAGTTTTATTCTTGTTTATCTGGGAGATGGGAAAACAGGATTTCAATTGGAATTGACCTGGCTGCGTGATTGGGAGAAAGATCATTATGATTTAGGGGATAATGAAATACACTTGGCATTTACTACTGATAATATGGAAGAAGCTCATAGAAAACATGAGGAAATGAACTGTATTTGTTATGAAAATCCGAAAATGGGAATTTATTTTATCAGTGATCCAGATGGATATTGGATTGAGATTGTACCGGAGAAATAGAAGAATCGTTGAATATTGTCTAAAAACAAGTTTTGTACGCAAGGAGAGAACGAAGATATGGCGAACTATTTTGAGGGGTTACAATTTAATATAATTTATAGTTCCCGCAAGTCAATCGCCATCGAATTACGTATGGATGGTACTCTTGTGCGTGCTCCCAAGGGCATGAGCTGTGGTGAAATTAACGCTTTCATTCATGAGAAACGGGGCTGGATTGAGAAGCACTTAGTAAAAATGCAAGACAGAAAGAAAGATTTAGAACAGCTTCCGCTATTTACTGTGGATGAGATTAGGGAGCTGGCAAAGAAGGCGTTGGTTGTAATTCCAGAAAAAGTAAAGAAATATGCTCCACTTGTGGGTGTCACTTATGGCAGAATTACAATTCGTAATCAGCGTTCACGTTGGGGAAGTTGTTCTAGTAAGGGTAATCTGAATTTTAATTGTCTTTTGATGTTATTTCCAGAAGATGTGATGGATTATGTTGTTGTTCATGAACTCTGTCATAGAAAACAAATGAATCATTCAGCAGAGTTTTATGCAGAAGTTGAGCGTGTATTTCCAGAATACCGCAAATGTCAGAAATGGCTTAAGGAAAATGGTGGATTGTATCTTGCTCGTCTTCCATAGAAAGAGAGGATACTACACTATTTGCGTTCTCACAATAAGAGATGGTAGGTGAAAGATATGAAAATAATTGTTAATAAAATAAAGTGTAAGAAATGCGGAGATGTAATTGAAAGTAAATCTGTACATGATTTTAAGTTTTGCAAGTGTGGTGCAGTTGCTGTAGATGGCGGTCAAGATTATCTAAAAAGATGTGGCAATAGAGAAGACTGGGAAGAGTTATCTGAGGTAGAGAGATAATGTGAATTTAGGAGAATATTAAAATGGGCGCATGGAATTATGGTGTGTTTGATGACGATATAGCTTATGATGCGTTGGACGACTTGAGAGAGTCATTAGAAATTATTACGGATATGGAAAAATATTTTGACGCTGTGATTGGGGCAGAGTATGTTGAATATGACGAGGGATGTTATGCACTGGTATCGGCGGCAGTCATTGATAGTGTGTTTAACGAAAAGCAATATAGATGTGATGATGAAGATTACTTTGAATGGGTAAAAACATTAAAGTCTTTTGATTTTACTCCACTCAAACAGAAGGCTATAGTGGCTATTGACGCTGTGCTTTCCGATAGTTCTGAAATAAAGGAGCTATGGGAGGAAAACAAGGAATTATATAGTGCATGGAGAGAAGATAAGATTTCTATACGAGAAAGACTTAGATAATAAGCAACTTGAATCATTTTTCAGAGTTTTCAGTAGAAGTTAAATGTGTATTTTCAGAATGTCGCAGATAATTGATACTAAAAAGTTTTTCTTTTATGAAGTTTAGAGGTTTGTGCTATAATTTATGAAATAAATGAGACAACTGGTTTACTTGTTAAATTATAGAAATCGGATTGCAAATGGAGGATAGCAGTATGAAAATAGTAATTATAAATGGAAGCGCAAGAAAAGGGAACACCTTGACAGCGATAGAGGCATTTGTGAAAGGTGCGTTGGAAAAGAATGAAATTGAAGTTATTGAGCCAGATAGGCTTCATATAGCACCTTGTAAGGGGTGTGAAACTTGTCAATGTTATAAAGGATGCGTAGACAGCGATGATACAAATCCAACAATTGATAAAATAGCCGCAGCAGATATGATTCTTTTTGCTACACCAGTGTATTGGTGGGGAATGTCAGCACAATTAAAGCTTATCATTGATAAATGCTATTGCCGTGGATTGCAATTGAAAAATAAAAAAGTAGGTGTTATTATCGTTGGAGGTTCTCCAATTGATAGTATACAGTATGAGTTGATTTGCAAGCAATTTGATTGTATGGCTAGCTACCTGTCATGGGATGTGCTTTTCCAGAAATCCTATTATGCTAATGCCAGAGATGAACTTGCAAAAAATGTCAATGTAATGAAAGAACTTGAGGAGATTGGTAAAAAATTATAATAGAAGAAACATTTATGAAAAATATTATTTAACGTGTATGTTGATGAGCCAGATAAATTCCCAGTCTCTCGGAGAGATTGGATACATTTGAAGATGTTGTAATAGGTTTTAATGCAAAGGTTCAAGAAATGCTGAAACCAATGACAGCTGTTTATAAGAGTGGTGTAGTAGATGCTTTGAGCTCTGTCGGAAAAGCTTATGCAAATATGAATTTGGGAATAACTCAATCAGAAATGATAAAAAGTATGAATGCAATGGCAGAATGTTTTTTGGTATCAAAAGCTGTTGCCAATAGTTTTGCAACAATGCAGATGTTAGCAGAGAGTGTGAAGACGGCTGAAATTATACAGAAACAATTGAAGATTTTGATGAAAAAACGGTTGAGAGCGATGAAGATGAGTGATGCATCCTCTAAACAGAGACTAACAATTGCCCCTTCAAAATTATTATACTTGGCCTTGAATTGACATGTTATTCCATTTTTGCTATTTTTTTGAAAAACAGTATATCTTGAAAAAATAAAAAAAGTGCGTAAAATAGGGAAAAAAGAGAGAGTTCAGGAGGAAAATATAATGATTAAAGTACTTTTCATTTGCCACGGCAGGATATGTACACACCCTCGAAAAACCCAGTAAAATCAAGGAAAATCGACACTCGAACACCCTTAAGTACGCCATTTTGTACGCCAAATTTTTTGAAAATCCCTGATGTGATAGTACTGTTTTGAACGTGAAAAATCCCAAAATCACGGAGGATTTATAAATGAGTAAACAGAAGAATAATGAAGTTATCAGAAAAAACGAGCTTGGATATTTACAGACGGGGATTATTTTATCCCAGATCTGAAGCTTCCACAGGAGAATCGTTCTATCGGCAAATATGGCCGTATGCATCGTGATTATCTGCAGGAGCATAACCCTATAAGGTTCGATGATTTGGTGCTGGAGGGAAAACTCTGGACTTATCTTGCAGACCTTAACGAACAGGCGCAGAACAGACTGCAGCTGATTATCATGCAGATGCAGGAAGCAGAATGTGTAAACGATGAACTGAAAGAGAACAATCAGATGGCTTGGGTACAGGCAATGAACAGTATTCACAATCGTGCCGAAGAAATCGTCCTTCACGAATTAGTTTATGGGGAGGATGCGTAATGAGAATACTTGAAGAATTTTGGTATGGTAATGTTGAACCGATGGAATATGGTTCATTTTCAAATGAGGAGTACAAAGAATTACTTCGATTGATAACTAAAAATGAAGAAAAGCTTCAAGCAACATTTTCAGATGAACAGAAAGAACTGTTCTCCCGATACACAGATTGTGTTCAGGAGTTTCAGACTATATCAGAGTGCTTGCTGTTCCAGAATAGCTTCCGTCTGGGAGCAAAAATAATGCTGGAAGTCATGGAAGAATAATTACATAAAATAAAAGACTGGATATTGCTTCGAAAGAGGCAGTATCCAGTCTTTACTCATTTTAGACGAAAATAAACATACCGGAATCGGCAAAAATAATAGATAAATATGTGAAAGTGATTGAATTTATTGCCGATAATATGGTATACTGTACATTAGATAAGTGTAAAATTTGATTTGATTTATAACGGAGGAGAGCAGATGCGATACCTTTCAGTTACTGAAATGGCAAAAAAGTGGAATGTTTCAGAGCGCAGTGTAAGAAACTATTGTGCCCAGGGACGTGTGACTGGTGCATTTCTTACCGGCAAGACTTGGAATATTCCTGAAAATGCAGAAAAGCCGGAGCGTTCCAACAAGAAGAAAGAGCAACCAGTTACATTGCTGGATATTCTGCAGGAGCAGAAAGCAAGTAAGTATTCCGGCGGCATTTACCATAAGACACAGATTGATTTGACATACAACTCCAACCACATCGAAGGCAGCCGTCTGACACACGATCAGACAAGATATATTTTTGAAACCAACACCATAGGTGTAGAAAATGAAGTGTTGAATGTGGACGATGTGATTGAAACAGCAAATCATTTCCGTTGCATTGATATGATTATTGATAATGCAAAAGCTGCATTGACGGAGAAGTTCATCAAAGAACTGCACCTGATTCTGAAGAACGGAACCAGTGATTCTAGAAAAGATTGGTTTGTTGTTGGTGATTACAAGAAATTGCCTAATGAAGTCGGTGGTATGGACACTGCCCTTCCGGAAGAAGTTGCCGATAAAATGAATGCTCTGCTGACAGCGTATAATGCCAAGGAAGAAAAGACTTTTGAAGATATTCTGGACTTCCATGTAAAGTTTGAACGTATCCATCCGTTCCAGGACGGCAATGGACGTGTGGGCAGATTGATTATGTTTAAGGAATGCCTGAAATATAATATTGTTCCGTTCATTATCGAAGATAACCTGAAACTGTATTATTACCGTGGTTTGAAAGAATGGAATGATGAGAAAGGATTCCTGACCGATACCTGCCTGACAGCACAGGATAAATATAAAGTATATTTGGATTATTTTAGGATTGCATATTAAAGTGGTTTCTAAAGATTCAAAAGTTCATCCCAAAGTGTCAGATTGACACTTTGGAAGCAATTCAAAGGGCAAAAATTGCACTTTGAATAATTTACAGAAAAACGAAAGAGGAATAAATAGTATGAGATATGCAGATATGCCGCCATATGCGCCTACGCTTATGGAATCGACACGAGCAATTGGATATTCTATAGAAGCTGCTATTGCAGACATTATTGATAATAGTGTTGCGGCAACTGCAGGAAAAATAGATATCGATTTTTTCCCTATTGGGCATTCATATATTTCCATTTTAGATGATGGTCATGGAATGTCGGAAGAAGAATTGATCATTGCTATGCAATACGGGAGCAGGAGTCCGTTGGATGAAAGAGCTGAAAATGATCTTGGAAGATACGGATTAGGAATGAAAACAGCTTCTTTATCACAATGCAGAATTTTAACTGTGATAAGTAAGAAAGATGGTAAAGTTTCTGGCGCTCAATGGAATCTTAATCATATTAGGCAAGCAGAATCATGGTCGTTGATAGTGCTTGAAGAAGATGAAATTGTTGGATTTCCAAATTGGGAAAAATTAAACGGGTACGATACGGGAACACTGGTAGTTTGGCAGGATTTAGATAAGTTTGGTATAGGTGAAAATGATATTGCGGCAGCATTTACAAGAAAGATGGATATTATTAGAGATCATCTTTCACTGGTATTTCACCGTTATCTCAGTGGAGAACCAGGCTTAAAGAAGATTGATATCAGAATGAACGAATTGAGTATCATTCCGCAAGATCCATTTTTAATTAAGAAAAGTACTCAGTTAATGGATGAAGAAACCATTGTGGTACGTGGAGAAAAAGTTAAGGTAAAGCCATATATTTTGCCTCACACATCTAAATTGACAAAGAAAGAATTATCTGCATTAGGTGGAAAAGAAGGACTGCGAAAACAACAAGGTTTTTATGTGTATAGAAATAAACGTCTTCTTATTTGGGGGACTTGGTTTAGGTTAATGAGACAAGGGGATTTATCAAAACTTGCAAGAGTTCAGGTTGATATTCCAAACTCATTAGATGATTTGTGGACTTTAGATATTAAAAAGTCAACAGCTACACCGCCGGAAGAAGTGCGAAAAAATCTGTCTGTAGTTATTGAAAAAATTTCAGAAGGAAGTAAACGTACATGGACGTATAGAGGGAAAAAAGAAGTAAATGACAGAGTAGTCCATGTATGGAATAGACTTACAACCAGAGATGGGAGCATTGTTTACGAAGTTAATGGGGATCATCCAATGATCGATGCACTGGTTGAAGAATATCCTGGTATTAGACCTAAAATTGAACTGTTGCTTAAACAAATAGCTATGTCTTTACCGTTAAATTCTTTATATATAGATTTGACAAATGATGAAAAGCTATCTAACGAAAGTGAGGCGAAAAGTTCCGAGATTATAGGTGTTCTGAAACAGGTTGTAGCACCATATCCGGTTGGTGATATTAGAACAGCTATGATAAACACACTTATACAGACAGAACCATTTTCGGCTTTTACTGATGAAATAAATGAAGCTATCCAAAGAGGTGATTTCAATGACTGATAATATGAAATATATTGTTAATACAGTTACAGGAATGATTAACAGTAAGTTCGGTGATGAACTGCCGACAATAGAAGATATACATAAAGAAGCCGAAACAATTCGTGCGGCGTTTTCTGCTATTTATCCTGTTACAGATGAAGAATTTGCTCATATAAAGATTACATTATCCTCAAATATTCTGCATTCGATTGGTGTGGCGATTACCTTGCGTGGACGAGATTCCGCTCATCAGTCATGGTATTTTGTCCAGGAAAATGATGGCTTCTATTGGAATAGATACAAAAACTATTTAAAGAATAATAAACGTTGGGGAATAGAAGTTGTAAACAGACTTCACGAAATGACAAATGATATTATGGATGACCTGGGTAATCCTAAAGACCCGACACATCCATTCCAAAGACGAGGATTGTTGTTGGGCGATGTTCAGTCTGGAAAAACTGCGACATATACAGCGATTTGTAATAAAGCTGCAGATGCAGGATATAGGGTGATTATTGTTTTAGCAGGTATGATGGAGAATCTCCGTGTACAGACACAGGAAAGATTAGATGCCGAGTTTGTTGGTGTTGAAAGTAAGTATACCCTTGATAAAAAAGCGGCCCAGGAAATTAAAAATACACCGGTTGGGGTAGGTACCATTCCACCGTTTAATCAAGATAAACGAATTGCTTGTTTTACTTCAGTTGCTACAGATTTCAATAAGGCAACGCTGCGAGCTTTAGGATTAAGCTTGAGAACAATTAGTGGTACAGCATTATTTGTTGTAAAGAAAAATAAAAGTGTTTTGAACAATCTATATAGATGGTTAGTGGAAAATAATGCCGATCACGATACCGGTATGATTGATTTGCCGTTATTGTTGATTGATGATGAAGCAGATAATGCTTCTGTTAATACTAATTCGGAAGAAAAAGATCCAACAGCAATTAATCAGGCGATATGTAATATTTTAGATTGCTTCAAACAGGCCTCTTATCTTGGAATTACAGCAACACCATTTGCCAATATCTTTATTGAACCTGATGCTGACAGTAATACAAGAAATTTGTTTCCGAAGGATTTCTTGACAGTCTTGCCAACACCGGAATTATACATAGGTGCAGACAAGATATTTGGAAATGGTGATGCCGACAACTGGGAGAATGAACATGGCTTCTGGAGAATAGAAGGGCCGTATGGATCTTCAATCATTCCTATTGAAAATAAGGAACAAGAACCATTTTATGTGTTTAAACATAAAAAGGAATTGGCTGATGAATTATATGATTTGCCAGCAAGTATGAAGAAAGCTATTCGCTATTTTATTCTGGTGACAGGAATTTCAGATTTGCGAAAAGATAATACAGAGCATCGTTCTATGCTTGTGAATGTCAGTCGTTTTACAAAAGTACAGAATGTTACGGCTGATTTAATAGAGACTTTTGTTTCTCAGATTAAAGCAGATTTGGAAAATTATTCTCAACTTCCTGTGGAACAGGCAATGCAAATCCCATCGATTGCGTTACTGAGCGGTGTTTGGAGTGAATTTGAATTAACTTCAGCAACTGGAATCGAGTGGCCTGAGTTTTTAAAGGAGTATTTGTTTAAAGCAGCAAGACGTATCGAAGTAAGATCTGTCAATCAGCTGCATGGTGCTTCTTCGTTAAATTACTATGAATATAAAAAGACTGGAATGAGAGTCATTGCAGTAGGTGGAAATAGTCTTTCTCGAGGTTTAACTCTCGAAGGTTTATGTGTTAGTTATTTTTACCGTAATACTATGATGTATGATACATTGCTGCAGATGGGACGTTGGTTTGGTTATAGACCAAATTATGATGACTTGTTCAAGGTATGGATGGCTGAAGATGCAATCGACTGGTATGGGTATATTACGGATGCCGTGAATGAGTTAAAAGAAGAACTTAAGAAAATGAAGCGACAGAACCAGACACCAGAACAGTTTGGGTTAAAAGTAAGACAAGCACCAGGTGCTTTACTTATTACAGCCAGGAATAAAATGCGTTCTGCAACATCTGTATCAAGGCCGATTACTGTGTCAGGAAGAATGATTGAAACACCTCGATTAAAGGGAGATAGTATAACTGTTGCGGAGAATGAAGCATTATGCCGTTCTTTCTTGAAAGCATTAACAACAGATGAGAATGTATCATATGTTGAAGATGATTTTACAAATGCATATATATGGAGAAATGTTCCTAAAAAATTGATTGTTGAATTAGTTCGTAACTTTACAACACATCCATGGAACTTGAATTTTCAGCCAGTAGCTCTTGCAGATTATATCAATGAGGACGATGGTGCTCTCGAACTGTGGGATGTCGCAATTCCACAAGGCTCGCAGACGGAGGATACCGTAGAGATTGATTTAATTGATAGAATAATTCCAGTAGTTCCGGAAGGACGTAAACTCGAGTGGGATGCATCCATTGCGAACTTACTGCGTGTTAATGGACATCATGTAAGAGTTGGTACAGGCGGTTGTTCAAAAATCGGTTTGGATAAAGACGCAATTAAGCGGTTAAGAAATCAGGCAAAGGAAAACAATGAAAGAATTACAGATAGAACCTACCTGATAAAAGATCGAAATCCATTAGCATTAGTTCATATATTAAAAAATACTACACCTATCGAAAATAGGAAAGATAATGATCCAGAGATTTTGTTTGCGCTTGGTCTTGGCTTCCCGAATGATGGAAAAGATCGAAAAGCTAACTACATGGTAAATGTAAATGAACTTAAAAACTGGGTAGACATTACAGATGAGGATGATGACGATGATATCGATTAAGGAATTACATAGTAAATGGAATAACATATCTCCACTTACTGGTGGATATTTACTTGTTTCAGGTGAACATCCATTATCCTTTCATATCGGATATGTAAATGGAGAAAATAAATGCTTTATAGTTTTAAACACTGGAAAGATAGATAAAATACCTTCTTCAAAAGCAATTTGTGCCGAAAATGTTCAGACAGTTGATGGAGAATTTGCATTAAGGTTTGTTTTAAATTATCCGTCCTTGGATGAATTATTTGTAAAACTATGCTGGGACTTAATTGATTCTTCGCTGACAGCTGAAAAACCGGTAGAGAAAATAGTGTCTCAATATAAGAGTTGGATGAGGCTTCTTCAGCAAGCGAGTGAAGGAATACTGTCGTCGTCTATGCAGAAAGGTTTAATTGGCGAGTTGCTGTATTTGGAAGAGAAAATATATGAAATTGGTGAAGACAAAGCTTTTAAAGCGTGGGTTGGACCTGAAGGCAGTGATCAGGATTTTATCTTTGAATATTCTTGGTCTGAAGTGAAATCTACATCGATATCTTCTGATACAGTGACGATATCTTCTGTACAGCAGCTTGAACGTCAGGAAAAAGGACATTTAGTGGTTTACTTTATGGACAAAACATCTGCCAAAGGACAGCAGACAAAAACTCTGCCTGAAACAGCCGAAAAAGTAAAATCATTGCTGTCAGTCCAGTATCATGATGAGCTGTCGTGCAAGTTGGCGAAAAATGGATATTTTGAAAAAGATATTGAACGATATACTGCTTACATGTATCGTTTAGCAGAGAAAAGAACTTTTTTAGTGGATACTGATTTTCCACGATTGACACGTGAGAATATACCTGTTGAGGTTGTAAATGCACGATATGATTTGAGTTTATCGGCTATTGCTCCTCACAGAATTTAGGAGGAGAACTATGGATGTACGTGACTTTCACAAGGATTTTTTGGAAGAAATAAAAGCAACGGCAGCTACTGAAGGAGCAGGATCTAATGCGGCTTTTGTAGAAGTTGCATCAGCATATCTTGTGAATGCTGAAGTTCTTTCTGATTTTACACCTGCGTTTTACTTAGGAACGGGTAAGAATAATAGAAGAATCCGAGTTGATGGTTATGTACTGGATGAATTTGATATGACATTCAACTTGGTTATTGCTGATTATACAGGCGATGAAAACAGAGATACACTGACTCGTTCGGTTGCTTCAGGATTTTTCGATAGATTGATGTATTTTATCGAGGAAGTATATGGAAGCAAATTACATCGTGCTGTTGAACCAAGTACACCGGCAGCGGATTTAATTGAAATGATGCGAATGTATAAGGACCGAATCAGAAAGTATCGTCTTATTCTATTGACAGACGGCTTTATGAGTAATCGTATCAATGAAATTGATGCTCGTGAATTTAACAATATTCCTGTTGAGTGTCAGATATGGGATATAGACAGAATTTTCAGAGTATGCTTCTCGGATTTGGGACGTCAGGATATTGAAATTGATTTTAAGATGTACACAGGCGGAAAAGGAATTCCTTGTATTGAAGCAAGCAGTGCGAATACAGATGATTATAAGAGTTATTTGTGCATCATACCAGGCACTACATTGGCAGATATTTATGATTATTATGGAAGTCAGTTACTGGAAGGTAATGTTCGTTCCTTTTTATCAACCAAAGTAGCTGTTAATAAAAAGATTCGTGAAACAATATTAAGGATTCCGCAGAATTTCTTTGCGTACAATAACGGTGTATCAGCTACAGCGATGGATCTGTTGATCGAATCTACTAACGAGGGTAAATTTATTACTTACGCCAGAGATTTTCAAATTATTAATGGTGGACAGACGACAGCATCTTTATCAAATGCAAGATATAAAGATGGTGCTGATCTGAGTCAGATATATGTACAGATGAAACTTACAGAAGTGGATTCCAATGCAGACAAAGCCAGTGAATTAATAAGAAATATTTCTCGTTCATCGAATAGTCAGAATAAAGTTAGTGATGCGGATTTCTTTGCGACTCATCCTTTTCATATTCGTATGGAACAGATTTCACGAAGAATATTTGCACCGGCATCCGGCGGAGCACAGTATGAAACAAAATGGTTTTATGAACGTGCTCGTGGACAATATATTCAGGCTCAGATGCATATGACTAAGGCACAAAAGGATAAGTTTGCAGCTCAATATCCAAAGAAGCAAGTAATTACAAAAACAGACTTAGCAAAAGTGAGAAATTCATGGTCTGGTATTCCGCATGTAGTAAGTAAAGGTGCTCAAACTAACTTTATGAAATTTGCGGAAATTATAGACGAAAGCTGGAGTAAATCTGATATTCAGTTTAATGATAAATATTATAAAGATTCTGTAGCCCTTGCAATATTGTTCAAACATACGGAATGGATCGTTTCTCATCAGCCTTGGTTTGAGCAGGGTTATAGAGCCAACATTGTGACGTATTCTATTGCGTTGCTTCATAGATTAATTGTTCAGCAGCTTAAAGGTATGGACCTGGATTTACAGTTGATATGGAATAGACAGCAAGTACCGGATGCTGTAACCAATGAACTTGTTAAAATTACAAAGTATGTATTTGACACGATCACTGATCCAAACAGAGGAACAATTAACGTTACACAGTGGTGTAAAAGAGATGCTTGTTGGGAAAGTGTTAAACGTTGCAGCATCAAGTTGGATGATGAATTGCGGCTTGTGCTTCTCAGTAAAGACGAAACAAAAGCGGCTGAAAAAGATGCCAAGAAGGATCAAAAACTGATATCAGATATTGAAGCACAAAAAACGGTATTAGAACTTGGTTCTGTTTATTGGAAAGCTGTCAATGAATTTGTTATTTCTAAAAAAATAAAAACAACTGCCGACCAAATGAAAGCTTTGAAATATGCGATGAAAATCCCAGTTCAATTTCCAAGTGCATATCAAAGCGTACAGTTGCTTGCCTTGCTGGAAGAAGCTAAATCAAATGGATTTAAGGCATAAGGGAGAAAAAAATTATGGAAAAATACAGTGTCGTAGATCTGTTTGCCGGTGCCGGAGGATTGAGTTTAGGCTTTATGCAAACACAGAAGTACGATGTAAAGGTTGCGTTTGAAAATAATAAAAATATGCAGGAGACATACAGAAGAAATCATCCGGGAGTTGATGTGCAAGGAGATGTATGTAATGCTGATTATAATGAAATTAGAAAAAAATATGGAGAAATAGATATTGTCATCGGAGGTCCTCCTTGTCAGGGATTTTCTAATGCGAACAGACAAAAGAACCATGCAATCAGTATGAACAATATGCTTGTAAAACAGTATATAAGAGCAGTTATAGAACTCCAGCCTAAAGCGTTTGTTATGGAGAATGTCAGCATGCTTCGCTCTGAGGTGCACAGATTTTATCTGGAAATTGGTGACGAGGAACTGATTAAAAAATATCATATACCGGTAAAAACTACTGATTTAGTGTTGCTTGAAAAGAAGTATGTTTTTGATGGAGTATTAGATATTTTAAAGGACAGAAATAGTATAACGGACTGTTTATGGCCGGAAGAACATTATGCAACACTTAATGTAATATACAAAGCAGCAAAGAATCCTAAAAAGATGATTGAGGCCTTAAATAAGCATAAAGCAAAGCTTATAAAATATGCAGAAGAATATATTGAAATTGAAGAAAATTCTTTTTGTAAACAGCAAAGTAAACAGGCATTCAGCACGATTAAGAATTATTATGAGGGGTCTTCAGATGCTGATGATATTTTGTCAAATATTGAAACTGCTATTATGATCCAAAGAATGGTTAGTAAATCCAAAGAAATTTATGATAATAACATTGTTGTGGATGAGTATGACTGCAGTGGAGATATTGTGGCAAAAATTCGTTCTTTTGCAGTTTATGATTATTTAAAGGCTATTTTGGGTGCAGAAGAAAATGGTTACAATATTACCAGTGATGTATTATGTGCGGCAAATTATGGTGCACCACAGAAGAGAATGCGATTTGTAGTTATGGGAATCAAGCGAGATTTATCAGCAAAAGTTGCATTACCGAGAGGTAGATTTGATGAAGATGAATACAGAACTGTCCGAGATGCGATAGCGGATTTGGCGGATGTTGATACTGTAACTGAATTGTCTGCAGATAAAGGTACACCGCTTGAGAAGGTTGAATTATGCGAATTAGCGAAGTCGTTACGAGATAGTGATGTTTTATATAATCATATTATAACAAAAACAACGGACACAGCGATGGAACGTTTTCGTGCATTGAAACAGGGGCAAAATTTTCATTCTCTTGATGATTCTATGAAGACAAATACTTATACGGATGCGTCAAGAACACAGAATACCATTTATTTGAGATTAAACTACGATGAACCGAGCGGTACCGTAGTTAATGTCAGAAAGTCAATGTGGATTCATCCGGAAAAGGATAGAGCTATCAGTGTACGAGAAGCAGCTCGTTTGCAGACTTTTCCAGACAGCTTTGTTTTCTGCGGCACAAAAGACCAGCAATATCAGCAAGTAGGTAATGCGGTTCCTCCGATTATGGCAAAAGCGATTGCAAAAAAACTTGCGAAACTTTTAAACCAGGGATCAAATACTTAGGTGGAGAACAGTGGCAGATAATCATACGAAAGAACAAAGAAGTTATAATATGTCAAGAATTTGCAGCAAAAACAATGCTCCGGAAGAAAAAGTTAGAAAGTTCCTCTTTTCGAAAGGATTTAGATACAGAAAGAATGATAAGAAACTTCCTGGTTGTCCGGACATTGTGCTGCCGAAATATAAAACAGTAATTTTTGTAAACGGATGTTTTTGGCACAAGCATAACTGTAAAAGATTTGTTTGGCCTTCGTCGAATGAAGAATACTGGAAAAAGAAAATATTACGTAATGTTGAACGTGATGAACTCAATATTAAAGGACTCAAAGAGCCGGGGTGGAAAGTTCTGGTTGTTTGGGAATGTGAATTGAAAAAAGTTGCTATCGATAAACGTTTGGAGACATTAGTGGATGAAATCCGAACATAATAGCTCACACGAGGATAGAAAATGGATAAAAAAGACACCAAGTATATAGATTTGAATACAACTTTAAGTGCTGTTGGAAAAGCTGTATTTGTGAACTTTTACTATGACTTTAAAAATGCATCTTTATCAGATAATGTAATAGCAGAGAAATTATTAAGAGAAAATCTAAATACAAAATCTGATAATCAGAATTTCAGAATACCGAGAGCCAGACATATTTTTGCAGAAGGCAATCAGTTGGATGCTTTGAAAATTATTATAGATAGCTCAAGGGTGGATCCTATGGCTCGTGAAAAAGCGAGATTGATATTGGCTGAAGAATTAGTACGCACACAGGCTTTCAAAGAATGCGTGGACGAGCGAGGATTTATTGAAGCCTTAAATAAAAGTATCGTATATACCGAACAAAGAGAGTCTGAATACAACAATAATCCAGAACCAGCCAAGGAAACCAGATTAATTCAAACATCACGATACCAACGCAGTAAAAAAGTGTCGAGTAATGCTTTGTTAAAAGCTGGATTTCTTTGTGAAGTCAATGCGGAACATCCTGTATTTGTCAGAAAAAATAGTAACGATAATTATACAGAACCGCATCATTTGGTTCCATTATTTGCACAGAAAGATTTTCCAGGTGTAAATTTGGACAGAGAGCAAAATATAGTTTCGCTCTGCAGTCACTGCCATAATCTTTTACATTATGGAGCGGATATAGATGGTGTACTGTATAAATTATATATAGATCGAAAAGATTTACTGCAATTGATCGGAATAGAGATTTCTTACGAAGATTTAAGAAAGTACTATTTGTAAAATATTTAAGGAGAGGCGTTATGGCACAGATTAACTTGAAAAATATTAAAAAGATAGAGAAGAACAGAAATACCATACATGATAAAGTATATACTACTTATACCGTATTTAATGCTGATGGTGATCGATATGTTCAGATAGATACATATGGTAAAATTGACCGTGAGAATCCGGAAAAAATTAGTCAATCAATTCAATTCGATAAACAGACTGCAGAATTTATTGTAGAACTGTTGAAAAAAGAATTTGATATAAAGTAGTCGTTTGGAATTATCCAAGGGATGGGAGGTACATCGATTATTCTATGAGAATGAATAAAATGGGGATGAAAATATAATGAAAGCGAAAAAGACAACAAGTATTAGGAGGTACAGGATGTGTCATTTAAGACAATTTTACGGGAAATATTTTTCTAAAGTAAAAATATACGACAGAACACTTTGGAAATCATATGCAACAACAGTAGCTTTTTTGAGTTCGATAATTACCCTTATCTCTTTTTTTAATACAGCAGAGGAAAGCTGTATTGGGATAAGTGGGTGGATTATGGTTTATATAATTGTGCTTGTTGGAAGCTTTATTTATATTTGGCGTAAAGCGAATGCATTGAATGAAGCATACCTATCAATAAATAATACTAAGGTTGAAGTAATAATAGGTGATATTTTTGATCAGTTTTCTAATCCTGACCAGCATGATGGAGAAATAACAGTTATTGCTGTGAACGATTACTATGATTATATTGTTGATAATAGAATTGTTTCCAATAAGTCATTACATGGTCAGTACATAAAGAAAATAATAGCTGCGGGGAAAATAGATGCTTTGAACCAAAAAATTGAGAACGATCCTGTTTTGGAAAGAATGGGAAATCCCAAAGAGGACGCTTTGCGTAAAGAGGGAAGACAAGTAAGATATGAACTTGGTAGCTTAGTCGAGTTTGAGAATTATATTCTTACTGCGTTTACAAATTTTGATGCAGACAATAAGGCTTTTCTTTCTGCAGACGAATATATGCACTTTTGGATGAAATTTTGGGAGAATATTGATGCTGTGTATGCTGGAAGGACAATAAATATTCCTTTGATGGGAGCTGGAATTACAAGATTTAGAAATGGAAAGCCAACCAAACAACAATTGTTAGAAACAATGTTGTGGTCACTAAAAATTAGTGGATTCCACAATACATATGGTGATAAAAAGATAAGATTTATCATTTATGAACCGGATGCTACTGAAATTAATTTTTATAGTATACAACATAATATGTAACAAGGGAGGAAGAAGAACGGTGTCACATAATTGTTTTATTAGTTTCAAAAAAGAAGATGCTTATTACAAAGATGAAATTTCTAAAAAATTGAAAGAAGGACAGATTCAGGGAAAGTCATTGGATAAATGGATCGATTCAGAAGATATTGATTATGTTATGCAGGTGATTCGATCACAGTACATGAAAAATACATCTGTGACCCTTTTTTTGATTGGAAAACATTCGTCTGAAAATGAAGGCTTTGAGTATAGTGCTACAGATAGATGTTATTATAACAAACAAAATTTTATCATTAGAGAATTAAAAGCAACTCTTTATGATGGTAAAGGTAATAGACGCAGTGGATTGCTTGGAATAGTATTGCCAGATATGTATGATACAATCTATGGTGGAAGCTATACATGTTCACACTGTGGAAAGAAAATTAACTTGGTATCGATTAATTCTAATACGGTGATCAAAGAATTTTCAGAAAACTATTATCTTTGCCCAAATTGTGATGATGGACATTGTGATGAATCAGGACGTTATTGCGTTTTGGTTAAGTATGATGATTTTATGCAAAATCCTGATAAATACATAGATAAGGCGTATGATAGAACCAATGCAGATATAAGTAATTCTGTTCATTGGAAAGATATAAGTCATGAATATAAAAAGAGATTCATATACTAACAGGTGATTTTATGTATAGATGTTTTAAGTTGACTATGGATTTGTGGTCATTTAAACAGAATGACGGACAGTTTCTTGATGCTTGTAGAAAAAGTGGTTCGGATTTAAAAAAGGATCTTTCAGAATCTTTTGATTCAATATTGAAAAACGCAATTGATGAAAATGGAGTAATCGCAGGAGAGAGCTTTATGCAAAGCTGGTTTCCAATCGACGATTATGATGTATTTCTGTCATATTCGCATGATGACGAAGAATTAGCATTGCTTTTTGCTGGGTTCTTAAACTATCAATTTGGTCTGAAAGTATTTATAGATGAGTTGTTTTGGGGGAGTGCTGACACGCTGCTTCGTAAACTTGATGATAAATACTGCAAGAACAATAATGGTAATTACGATTATAATAAACGTAATTTTACAACTACTCACGTACATGCTATGTTGTCAACGGCTATTGCAAAAACAATCAACAGTTCAGAATGTATAATCTTCCTTAATTCAGAAAAGTCGACATATAAAGTGAAGGAGGAAGTTGACAAAAACAGAACACTTTCGCCTTGGATATATGAGGAGATCTTTTTTACATCGGTTATTGGTGAAAGAAAATGGTACGAGCATAGACCGGAGTATTTGACAGAGGGACAAACTTATTTTCAAAAATCGTTACAGGTATCATATCTACTTCCAGATGAGCATTTAATATCTATGGAGTACGGTGATTTGTGTTCTTGGAGTAGGATGTGGATGCAACGTAAAGAGAACAGCCATCGACGTTATGGAGATATTCTTCTGGAGCCAAATGAAAAAATTCGTCATCCATTAAATGTTTTGTATGATCTGAAGTGTGGATATGACAAAAAAGGTATGAATGCATAATCTGTAAACTGGGCAAAGACCATCGAAGCTGTGCAAGGAAACAACGGCCAGCTCCTAAGCGGATGTTTTCAGTTCGATTTGTATCTGCTATTCCCTAAAAGTGTGCATTTGCACAAAAATAGGAAATGGATATTACTTGGCGAATGGACGATCTGAAGTGTTGCAGAGACAGCTCCATTCATTTTACGATTGCAATTTGAGCAATTGTAAAAATTTACGACCGAAATTATACGTGTATTCACATATGAATTCCCACAAAAGTAGTTATATTTGTTTTAACTCAAAAAATTTCGTATTAACTTTTCGAAAGTTAAAATAAAATTTAAAGGTTAAAAAATAAAAAAACAATACGTAAACAATCAAAAAATCAATCGTAAAAATTTACGATTGATTTTTTGCGCATTTATGCATATAATATAATCAATAAAGTTGGAAAGGATGCGGTTATCATGCGTGAAACGAGAATATTAGAGTTCAAGGAAACGATTACGAACACTTTTTTAAAAACAGTCAGTGCCTTTTCGAATTACGATGGTGGAACAATTCTTTTTGGAGTAGATGATGATGGAAATGTGAAAGGTTTGCCGGATGTAAAGCAGGCATGTTTGGATATTGAAAATAAAATCAATGACAGTATTTCGCCTCAACCGAACTATACGCTTGAAATACAGAATAATGATCAGACGATAAAACTCACTGTAACCAGTGGTCTCCAGAAGCCGTATTTGTATAAATCAAAAGCATACAAACGAAATGATACAGCGACGATAGAGGTAGATACTCTGGAATTTTCAAGACTTGTATTAGACGGGAAAAATATTAGATTTGAAGAATTACCTTGTAAAGATCAGAACCTGTCTTTCGAAGTTTTACAGCGTAAGCTGAAAGAAAGCATTCAGATTGAAACATTTAATCAGGATACTTTGAGAACATTGAACTTATATGATAATGTAAATGGTTTTAATAATGCAGCGGGACTTTTGGCGGATAAAAATCATTTTCCAGGAATTGATATTGTTAAGTTCGGAGAAAACATCAGCATTATTCAAAAGAGAACAACTGTTGAAAATATGTCCATTTTGGATGCGTATGAAAAGGCACTTGCTGTATACAGAGACTATTATCAGTATGAAGTAATACAGGGTGCTGATAGAAAGAAGATGGAAAAAATACCGGAAGCAGCTTTCAGAGAAGCAATTGCAAATGCTCTGATTCATAGGGTATGGGATGTGGATTCACACATCAGAGTTTCCATGTTTGATGACAGAATAGAAGTTGTATCTCCAGGTGGATTGCCCTCCGGAATAACAGCAGAAGAATATTTGTCAGGCAAACTTTCTGTTTTAAGAAATAGAAATCTTGCTAACGTTTTTTACAGATTAGGATTTGTCGAGATATTTGGAACAGGAATTACAAGAATAAAACAATTGTATGCAGAAGGTCTGATGAAACCGGACTTTGAAGTATCAGAGAATTCTATAAAAATTGTGCTTCCGTTGTTTGAAAAGGATGTTAATTTAACCGAAGACGAAAAAGTGATTTATAAACTCTTAAGTAAGACTATGTTGAAACCAATAAGTGAAATTGCACCATATATACCTTTTGGCAAATCAAAGACAACGAAGTTGCTGAAAGATATGGGCGAAAAAGGTGTGATTGCAATTGAGGGAAAAGGCAGAGGTACGAAATATATAATTAAGTAATTGAAAATATAGAGGACGCTAAACTTACAGGAGAGGAAGTGAGCTATAACGTGATTAAGTCAGAAGATTTAACTTTTCCGAAGATTAGAGAAAAAATAAATAAAGCAGGAAATTTGTTTTATCAGTATAGAGCTTGTCGAAGAGACGCAGCTACTATATACGATATAGAAAATATTCGCCACGGAGTTGTATATGCACGAACACCTTTACAGATGAATGATCCGTTTGATTCTATGGTAGGATTTTCTTCTGAAAAAATTTATGATGAGTGCATAGATTTAGCACTTGATCAAGCTGTGGATTCTTTGGATGAAAATCTTAAGTTGGTCATCAAATCTCTTTTGAAATACAGACTTATTGGAAAGACAGTAGAGTTTATTGATGCGCTTAATAAACTTAAAAAATACATTTTTGTACAAAGTGTAATAGAACATGTTTCTGTTACAAATATGCCACTGTTTATTATGAAAAACGTAGAAAGGCTTTATAAAAAAAGTCCAGCTGACGTTAAAAGGTATTTTGACAAATCAACATTTTTAATCTTTGCAATGCTTATAAAAGACTATAAAAATGTAGATATTGACGAAAAGACATTGGTAGACGCTTTAAACATGGAAGAATCTTTAATGGAATTAGAGAAAGTAACGGTAGAAGTTCGTGATAAAACATATATTCCGTTCCTTCAGGATTTCCTTTCTAAGTTAACAGTAGTATGCTTTAGTGCAAGTGGTTGGGATAATCAATTGATGTGGTCCCATTATGCAAATTCATATTCGGGTATTTGTGTTGAATATGATTTTCAGGAAATGAAAAAGTTTATAGGTTTCATGTATCCTGTTGAATATTGTGAACAACGTCCAACACTGATGCTCAAGGATTTGGGAATAACTAAATTTGAAACAGATAAAAGTGGTAGTTTAAAGACGGAAGAAGTGGATATGGGAGCTATTTTTTCTTACATGTTGGCCAAAAATAAATGTTGGGCATATGAGGAAGAATGGAGAATCATCAATACAGGAGAAAAACCGTATACTCCGATATTTATTGAAACACCGTTTATAAAATCGATTACTCTTGGACTTAATCTTGATGAAATGTGCAAATGCTTGATTTGGGATATCTGCCAAGAGAAAGGAATCGAATGTTATCAGTTATCATTAAATCCAGGAGACTATGTTTTAACGAGACAAAAACTTACTTCAGAAGATTTTGTTTTTGATGAAGAACGAGAACTGGAATATATTACTCTTCTGTCGGAGCACACTGGTGTACTTAGTCAGAAGTGTTCGGAAAATTCTAAAACAGTAGTCGAAGGAATAGAGAACGGAAAATTAGAAGTCGATGCGTTGGTAAACTTTTTAACATCTACATTGGATTTTTTGAGCGATGCGTATTTCATGAAATGTTCTTTTAATCGCTATTGTAGGAATAAGAACATTCAAACCGCAGAAATTCAGGAAAATGCACAGATAGGCACTGCAATAGAACAAATAGATGCGTTTATAATGCAAGCAAAGGTTGGAGCTGAGTCGATCAACGAAAATTCAGTGAATATGGTATTGGCGAATAAAATGTCAATGCAAAATTATCAAACTGTAAAAGGTTTAACATCGAATATTTTGGAATTGGTAGATAAGCATGATTCAATGAAATGGTATTTGGATGTAGATGAAGGAAAAGCATTATGAGACACGATTTAAAAGAATGCGGAAAGCGTATACAGCAGTTCCGCAAAGAACGAGGGCTTACACAGGAACAACTTGCCGAAAAATTAAATGTTAGTCAAAATACAATCGCAAAGATTGAATCTGGACTGCGCAGGCCATCAATTGATTTTTTGCTTGATCTTTCAGAATTTTTTGGAGTATTTACGAATTATCTTGTTTTAGGTATTCATCCGGAGGACATGGGTGGCTCTTTAAATGAGAGAATAGATGAAGCAATCATGCAAATCAACAGTACAATAGAAAAGCTATTAGCGAAAAAAGAAGAGCTTCTGAAAAAGAAAAGTGAATTAGAATAGTAGATTTGAAAACATCGGAGTAGCAATACTTCGGTGTTTTTTATAAGTCTATGGACTCATAGGGCATGTTTACAGGGCCCATCAGTCCATAGATTTTTTTGTTTCTTAAATTAAAATTTTAAGGTAAGCGCAAAATATTGCTACGCTACCCATGAATTACGCTTGCACCAAAATGATAGATGCAAGCGTTTTACTCTGGTTT
>PPYF01000009.1_pt1 | contig 146486 bp, 161 predicted proteins | sample 1559871 | NCBI WGS metagenome assembly PPYF01 (sample SAMN08240021, study PRJNA423297) | Human gut metagenome, whole genome shotgun sequencing project. | reverse complement strand
CTTTTTTAATGCAATAAAAAAACCTGTTAACAGCTTATCATATAGATAAGTCATCAACAGGAAAAATTATAGAGCCATAAAAACTAGGAAACTCCAGTAAGGAATTTCCTAGTTTTTTGATTACTTAATTAATCTTTAGCTTCGTCTTTTTTTAGCATTTTCTTTAAAACATTAACCAAACCTAATGTTTCTTCTTTGCTCAGCATCCCTGTAATTGTATGATCAGTTTCTAAACGATGCTTTTCCACCTTTTTACATAGTTCTGAGCCTTTTTCGGTTTCAGTAGCTACATCATCTGCTACAGTAATTAAGCCCTTAGTAACTAACTTTTTAGCTATTTCTTTGATCTTGTGATCTGTTACGTGAAGTTCCTTAGCAAGTTTATCAAAATTTTTCCCACGCTTATGGTGATTTAATCCAATTAAAAATTCCAATTCATTAGCATCAATGCCAAAACTCTTTAAATCATCATCCATTTGCTTTTCAACTTCATTACTAATCTTGGTAAAAAATGAACCAATTGTATTTTCTGTCATTATTATATCCTTTCACAATTTTGGCAAAAATGCAGCCCAACTAAGCGTTGAGCTGCATTTTAATTATTAGAGATTTTCATCCATATTAAAAGTCAACTTAGACATATTAATTGAATCAATCATCATTTGTCCCCATAACTTTTCAGTTTCCTTGCGAGTATGAGCAACAGTCTTTTGATTTTCTTTAGTTAAGTATTCAGTTAATTTATCGCCTGATTTACCTTCTGAATTCTTAATAATTTCTTCAACACGACCTCTGAAGTAACGATTAAGTTCAGTAAGATAAGTAGTATCAAGTTGAACAAATTGTGGATAGTGGCTTTCAACAAGTGCAGCAAATGACTTGTAGTACCACCATGCATCACTCATATTGTAATCCATTGAAGTATTGTTAAATGAAGGATCAGTTTCATTCATATTAGCAAAGAATGGGATAAATGGAGTAAACGTTGGACCACCAATACATAACCACATAATTGCTGCACGGTCTGCTGGTACATCACTTCTTATTTGTAAAATATGAGCATTTTGTGTACGGTTCAAACCAATAGGACGGTAGCGGTGCTTTTCTTCTTCAGTACCCTTACCAAATGGATCATATGGAGTATCTTGATAGTGTGAACCTAAGGCAAATTCAATATCTTCCTTGGTAATCTTCTTAGCTGCCTTACGAATAAATGGAATATCGCCATCTTGTGGATCTTGTTCAATTTCTGGGTTGAACAACTTTTGAATATACCATTGACGGTTAGTATTATAGTGGCGATCTTGTTCAGTGTAAGTACCAAAGATATGACGGAAATTCCAACCTTCATGATCTGGATTCAAGTGATGTTCTTCAACAAATTCTTGAATTCCTTCACTCCACATGAAGTATTCAGGATTATCGAAATCGACTTGTTCAATAGCTACACGGTTACCAGTTGCAGCATAGCAATCATCAGGAATACGTTCTGCTACCCAGTGGTGACCAGTTACAATTTCCATGTACCAAATTTCATCTTTATCACCGAACAAAACAGAGTTACCAGCTGGTGAGCCATACTTAGCAATTAACTTACCTAAATACTTAACACCATCACGTGCTGAATGAATGTATGGCAAAACTACGGTTTGCATACAGTCTTCATCTAATCCATCTTTAACCAATGGATCAAATGCTAAAGTTCTTTCATTACCATAAGTTGATTCAGTACATGACATAGCAACATTTTCTTGGTTAATACCACTTTCATCGTAGTAACCACGATGTTTATAATCAACATTTGGTACGGCAGGAACTCGTTGTGCATCTTCTGGAAGATCCATCTCAAACTTATTAAGCCATGATTTAATATGTTTCTTTTCGCCATGACGAGCTGGCTCAATAATAAACTTTTGTGGAGTAATTGGGCGGAAGGTATCATCATTACGAGCAATCATAGTTGTGCCATCAATTGAGGCATTTTTACCAACTAAGATGGTAGTACAAGCACTATATTCTTTCATAAAATTCTCCTTATAAATTCTATTACCTCTTAACTTTAACACTAGACTAAGCCATGGAAAAGACCAATTGCATAATTTGCCGCATCAAAGTCTGCCAAATCTTCTGGCTTTTCACCCAAGCCAACTAACTTAACTGGTAAATTCATTTCATTACGAATAGCTAATACTACCCCACCTTTTGATGATCCATCTAATTTAGTTAAAACTAAACCAGTCAATTTAGTAGTTTTATCAAAATCTTTAGCTTGCAAAAGGGCATTTTGTCCAGTTGAGCCATCAAGTACCAATAAAGTCTCAGTTGGTTGATCTGGTAATAACTTTTGGATAGTTCTTTGAATTTTTTCTAGCTCAGCCATTAAATTTTTCTTATTTTGAAGACGACCGGCAGTATCTACCAAAAGATAGTCTACTTTTTCTTTAATAGCCCGTTCTGTAGCATCATACACAACTGAAGCTGGGTCGGCCTTTTCTTTACCTGTTACAACTGGTACATCTACTCGCTTACCCCATTCAACTAATTGTTCAACGGCACCAGCTCTAAAAGTATCAGCAGCAGCTAAAATAACTGATTTGCCTTCATCTTTAAATCTTTTAGCTAATTTACCAATTGTTGTAGTCTTGCCAGCACCATTAACTCCAACAAATAAGTAAACATTTGGCTTATCATCAGAATTATATGCTAGTTTTTCATCTTTATTATTGCCACCCTTATCATAAAGATCGACCAATTTTTCAACAATAACTTGTTTTAATTCATCACGTGACTTAGCATTTTGCAATTTTGCTTCTTCACGAAGTTCTTCAGTCAATTGCTCTGCTGTTTCATAACCAACATCTGATTCAATTAACAAATCTTCCAAATCATCAAAGAAGTCTTCATCGACTGTTCTAAATTTAGCAAAAAATGCATTCAGTCTTGCACCAAAACCTTTATTGGTCTTTTCAAGCCCCTTTTCATAAAGTTTTTCTTGAGAATCATTTTCCTTTTCGGGCTCTAATTCTTGTTCCGGTTCTTCCTCAGATTGTACTTCATCTACAACCTCTTCAGTACCTGTTTCTTGAGAATTATCAGCATCTTCAGTTGTTTCATCATTTTCACTAATTTCTTCTTCAACCGATGATTCATCAGAAGTGTTTTCTTCAGTTTCTTCTATTTTTTCCGAATCTTGAGTATCATTATCTACTTTTTCTGAATCTTCAACATTAGAAGAGTCATTTCCCGTATCAGTTGTTTCTTCTATATCTTCCTGTTCTTGACTTTGTTTTTCTTCATCTTTTTTCTCTTCTTCATCATTTTTACCGAAAAGAGATTTTTTAATTCGATCAAATAAACCCAATTAGTTCACCTCATGTTTATCTTTCATTTCTTTTAAGGATACTGACACTACTTGAGAAACACCAGATTCTTGCATGACCACACCATATAGTTGATCAGCTTGTCGCATAGTTCCTCTTCTATGTGTTATGACAATAAACTTTGTCTTCATATCATATTTAAGCAAAAATTCCGCAAAACGTGCAACATTGGCATCATCAAGTGCAGCTTCTACCTCATCTAGCACACAGAATGGTACAGGATTTACTTGAAGCATCGCAAATAACAAAGTAATTGCAGTTAATGCACGTTCACCACCAGAAAGCAAACTTAATCGTTGTAACTTCTTACCAGGTGGCTGAGCAATAATTTCAATTCCTGTTTCAAGTAAATTATCTGGTTCAGTTAATTCCAGTTTAGCCTTACCACCACCGAATACCACTGGAAAAATCTTTTGAAAACTTTCAGCAATGGTATCAAAAGTATGCTTAAAACGTGTTTTAACTTCATCGTCAAGTTCAGTCATTGACTTTTCAAGATCATCACGTGCCTTAAGCAAATCATTTTGTTGACCATTCAAAAAGTCATATCGCTGTTTTACATCTTCATATTCTTGAATCGAATCTAAATTCACAGGACCTATATCTTCGATTGACATCCGATGTAATTTTACGCTTTTAGCTAACTCATTACGAGTCTCTTCATTATTTTCACCTTCAGCTTGAGCAATAGCTGCTTCAAAAGTTAAAGAATAATCATCACGTAAAGTTTCAAGTCTTTGATTAATTGAACTATTAAATTTAGCTATTTTAACTGAATAGTCTTCTTGCTCAATAGCAGCATCTTTACGTAAATCATAATTTCGACTAGCTACTTGATCTAATTGATTAATTTGTGCGTCAAATTGGCCTAATTGCGAACTTAGATCGTTAAGTCTAGCTTGCAATTCATTATTTTTTTGTTCAATCGTGGATTTCTGTTTTTCTAAGTTAGCAGTTTGATTCATTGAATTTTCATCATTTTGCGCCAAAATAGTCAACTTGGTTGTTAAATCTTCAATCTGCTTTTCACTACTATCAATTTGATGATTTTTTTCATTTTCTTGACTAGATAAATTTTCAAGTTTATTAGTATAAACCGCAATCTTAGGATCTAATTTAGACAGTTCATCTTGAATACGCTGGCTTAAATTATTAAAGTTCTTAATCTTATCCTGCAAATCATTCATTTTTGCTTTTTGCTCTTCACCTTGCTTAGTCAAAAGCATTTGTTTATCATTTGCTTCCTTGATTTGCTTCTTTAATAATTCAATTCGATCATTTCGATCTTTAATTCGTGATTTATACAAAGTGTTAGCATCCAGCAGTCGCTTAACTTCTTTTTCTTGTCCTTGGAAAGAAATTGCTGCTTCATTAATTGCTTGACTGGTCTCACGTAAAGCATCTTGAAGGTCTTGTAATTCAGCATTTACTTTATTACTTTGATCAACTAGACTTTCAAGTTTATCTTGATCTTCATTAAGATTTTGCTTTAAAGTTTTAATTTGTTTTTCAAGCTGATTGATTTCAGTCGCAGTCTGCAATGGTGAATTACTACGCTGATTTCTTTGTCCACCGGTCATTGAACCACCGGGTGAAATAACATCCCCATCAAGCGTAACTATTCTATAATGATTTACTCGTTGAGCAACTGACATTGCAGTATCTATTGTATCTACAATAACAACGCTTCCCAATAAATAATTTATTGCCGCAGTAATATCTTGGTCAGTTTTACTCTCCACCAAATCACTGGCTATTCCTCTAAAACCATCATAAGACTTTAAAGTAGTAACAGTTGATTGAGGAATTCCATATTGTCGCAAACCATCTAATGGTAAAAATGTAGCACGACCACCATGATTTTGCTTCAGTTTATTAATTGCGTTTCTAGCACTAATTCTACTTTCAGTGATCAAGTCTTGAACTCCACCACCTAATGCAGTAGTCATTGCAGCTTCAAGTTCAGCCGGAAATGTAATTAATTCACCCACTGCACCAATTACACCTGCAAAGTCATTCATATGATTTAACACATTACGCACGCCGTAGTAATAGCCCTCATGTCTTTTTTGGATATTTACTAAAGCTTCATGACGAGCTTCAACCTTTTCAAGTTCATTACGTTCTGCATTAACTACTTGACGAAGATTAGTCAATTCTGTATTTAGCTGATTATTTTGTTTATTTATTCTAACTATAGCGTTCTGTTCTTTTTGACGCTTGTCAGTTAATTTTTTACCTTCTATCCGAAGTTGTTCTAACTGCTCTTGTGCGTCAGTCAATTGCTTAGAAACATCACCAGTTTGATAAGTTGTATCTGCCTGACTTCTTCTTAGATCCGAATTTAAATTAACAATTTGGTTATTTGTTGTAGCTTGATCTTGAAGTAGTTGCATGTAGTTGTTTCGAACATCATCCAACTTTTTATTTAATTCTTCAGGATCCTCATTCAGTTCACCAGTAAGTTGTCCACGTTCAATTTTTAGAACATTTTGTTCATCTTGAAGCTTTTTCTTTTCTTTTTTCAATTCATCTAAATCGGCTTTTAGTTGAACTAAATTTTGCTTTAACTGCTTAACCTGATTTTTATATTCTTCCTTAGTAGCATCATCAAACTGACGTGATTGCTCCGCTATTTGCAAACTAGCGTTCAATTCTGAGAGGTCCTTACTCAATTTCAACAATTTATTTTGTGTATGATCTCTCTCATCACGTAATTTTTTATATTCGGCTCTTTGTTGAGTGACTGCAGCTTGAGAATCTTTAACCTCATCATCTAGTTTAGCCAAGAGAATCTTATTTTTATCAGCAGACTTTTGAATATCTTCTCTTTGTTGATTAATATTCTCAATTTCAAATGCCAATAAACTTTTAAGTTTATTATCTAAACCAGACTTTTGAAATTTATATTCTTTTGCTAACGAACTTTGTTCATTAAGTGGTTCTAATCGCGATTCAAGTTCTTTAACCAAGTCATTAATTCTAATTAAATTATCTTGGGTCTTTTTAAGCTGATTCTGCGCTTCTTCTTTTTGTTGTTTAAAATGTAAAACACCCGCAGCTTCTTCAAAGATGATCCTTCTTTGTTCCGGACGTGAATTTAATATTTGATCGACCCGTCCTTGTGAAATAATTGCCAAGCTATTTGGCGAAATTCCTGAATCTAGAAAAAGAGTACGAACATCTCGCATACGTACTTGCTGATTATTTATTAAAAATTCACTATCTCCCGAACGTAAAATTCTTCTAGTTACAGAAACTTGATCGGTTTCAAAAGCAATCTCACGATTTTTATTATCAAAGATAAGGGTTACTTCTGCCTTGTTCATTGGTTTTCTATATTGACTTCCGGCAAAAATAACGTCTTTCATGTTAGTTCCACGAAGTGATTTAGCACTTGATTCACCCATTACCCAGCGAATAGCTTCTGTAATGTTACTTTTACCACTTCCGTTTGGTCCTACAATACCAGTTATTCCTTTATTAAAATGAATAACTGTTTTATCAGCGAATGATTTAAATCCATCTAGCACTAATTCTGTTAATGGCACTGTTTCATCCCCTTATTCAAACTTCTGTAAAGCAGCCTTTGCTGCTTGTTGTTCAGCGGCCTTTTTGTTATGTCCTTCACCTTGTGTTTGAACTTGATCATTAATTTTTAATTCAACTACAAAATGTGACGGTAATTGCGATTCATTAATGACAGAATATTCAATGTTTACAGGACCTTTTTGTTGTAACAATTCTTGTAAATCAGTCTTATAATCACGTGAATCATCAAATTCACCTTTCGCAATTAAAGGATAGACAGTTAAATGCAAAAAGCGTTCAACTGCTGGCATTCCTTGATCCAAGAATAATGCACCATTAAAAGCTTCAAAGACATCTTCTAGCAAAGTTTTACGATTCCTGGCACCTGCTTTTTCTTCACCATTTCCTAAATGAATTTCCTTTTGAAAGCCGCATTCTATAGCAAATTCAGAAAATCCTTCAGTTCTAACGATATTAGATCTTAATCTGGTTAATTCACCTTCATTTAGCTTAGGATAATGACGATACAAGTAATTGGAAACTGCTAATTCTAAAACAGCATCACCTAAGAACTCTAATTTTTCATAATCACGAATCCCATCATCAGGATGTTCATTAGAATATGAAGAGTGTGTAAATGCTTCTTCTAATAATTTTTCATTATTGAATTCAATATTATATTCATTTTTTAATTTATTTAAAAATTTTGTACTTACCATAAAAATTGCCCCTTTTATACTTTTAAATTATACCAGTTTTATTCTGATTTTTTGAATGCAAAAAAGGCTCGAATCAAAATGATTCGAGTCTTTTCAACTTAGGTTAATCTTGCTTTTTTACTTAGCGTAAGCAACATTGTACCAGTTAGGAAAACCATTACCCATTGAGTCTGATGGCTTAAGTGAGTAACCAGTAAGCTTCTTGTTGACAGCACTAATTGAATAGCTGTTAGCTACAGGAACTACGTATGCCTGATCATCCATATACTTTTGCCATTCGTGGAATTTATCTACTCTGTATGTATGGTTAAATGCTTTTTGTGAATCCATTTCCTCAAGAAGTTGGTTGTTCTTCTTAGTTACAAATCTTGAGTAGTTCATTGGTGCTTTTTCACCATACAGGTCGTTTGGTGATGGTTCACTTGAAAGTGACCATGACCCTAAGAACATATCAACTGATGGATCGTCATTTTGAATCTTGTCATAGAATGAATTAAATTCAATTAAACGACCGCCAGTTAATTTAACGTTCAAGCCTTCCTTCTTCCATTGTTGGATGTAGTTTTGAACGATTGGTTCTTGAGTTGAGTTACCAGTCATAGCAGCAAGACGGATAGTTAAAGGTTTACCATTTGGTTGTACACGGTAAGTTCCTTTCTTCTTAAATCCAGCCTTGTCTAAGATTTCGTTACCCTTTTTAATGTTGTAGCTATAGCCCTTTACATTCTTATCGAAGTAGTCACCAAATTGCTTAGGAATTAAAGTAGGGACTCTAAAGCTTAAGCCATATGTGTAACGCTTGTAAACTTGATCAACATTCATACCATATGCAATAGCTTGACGAAGAGCCTTGTTATTCATCTTTGACTTAGGATTCATAACATTTTCGCCCTTTTGAGCATCCCATTTACCAACCTTAAAGCCAAGGTATGAGTATGAGAGTGGAACTTGAGCAATAAAGTTTACGCCCTTAGTTCCCTTTACATTTTGCCATTGTGAGTTAATAACTGAGATCACATCAAACTTATTTGACTTAATACTTTGAGCAACTGAATTAGGGTTAATTACACTAGCAGTAATCTTGCTAAGCTTTGGTTTACCCTTGTAGTAGTATTCGTTAGGAACCCATGTTACTGATTGACCACGAACAACTTTTTGAAGCTTGTATGCGCCAAAGAATAAAGGTTTCTTACGAATCTTGTCACTTGACATTAAATCTTTAAATTTAACATCCTTTAAGTAGTGATATGGAGCTGCTGTTTCCCAGATATAACCATTACCACTAGTATTCATACCAGGTTTCATAGTCTTAAAGTGAAGAATAACTTTACGACCATTGTCACCATCTGGCATTTCAATACCTGAAATAGTATTTGACTTACCTTCATGATATTCTTCAAGACCTACTAAGTCAGCTAAACTTGAAGTATAACGTTGTGACTTAGTTGCCTTGTTAGCAATAATTTCGTAAGCATATTCGTAGTCTTTAGCAGTTACAGGCTTACCATCTGACCACTTAACATTTTTCTTAATATTAATAGTTGCAGTCTTAGCCTTTTGGTTAATCTTAATAGTAGCTGCACCTTTATCAGTAAAGACATATTGATCATCTGTAGCAAAAAGTGTTTCAGCACCATATTGCATAACTTCAGTATCAGTTGCTGAAGTTGAAAGTTCATCATTAAAGATACCAGTAAATGGGGTATCAGTTTCAACAGCTACCTTTACAGTACCACCATTTTTAGTAGCCTTCTTTGGTACGGCTGAACTAAACTTAGCTGCAGTAGAAGATTCATTAGAATTAGATTCTGAATTACCACAAGCAGCTAAAGTAAGAGCTACACCTGATAATAGTGTAATACCAGCAAAAATCTTTGCCTTTTTCATTATTAAAAATCCTCCAATACTTGGAACAAGTTGACCTTTTTATAATATCACTATTACAAAATGATTACAATAGCATGAAAACGGCAGGTATCTTCTTTAAGATATCTGTCGTTTTTTACTGGTATAGATTTAATTATTGAAAGTCTGTATAAAGGATTTTTATGTTTAGAATTTAGAAGATTTTTACTAATATAGCAGCATTACTTCACGTAACCAACTTGGTACCATAATTGGTGACCGTTGTTATTTTGTGATGGTTTAGTTGAGTAGCCAGTAATCTTGTTGTTAACGGCATTAATACTGTATGAGTTGCTAATTGGAATTACAAAGGCTTGATCGAACATGTACTTTTGCCATTGGTGGAATACCTTCACACGGTAATCCGTATTAAATGACTTTTGTGAGTCCATTTCTTTAAGAAGACGATTATTTTCAGCTGTAGCAAAACGTTCATAGTTCATTGGTGAAGTTTCGCCATACATTGAATTTTGTGATGGTTCAGAAGCTAAGTTCCAACCTGCTTGGAAGAAGTCAATATCTTTAGAATCATTTTGTACCTTGTCATAGAATGAGTTAAATTCCATCAAACGACCACCAGTCAATTTAACGTTAAGACCAATCTTATGCCATTGTTGTAAGTAGTTTTGTGCAATAGCTTCTGCGTTTGGAGAACCTGACATAGTAGCAAAGTGAAGTACTAAAGGCTTACCATTTGGTTGTACACGCCACTTACCTTTCTTCTTGTAACCAGCTTTATCAAGAAGTTGGTTAGCCTTCTTCAAATTGTAGTTATAGCCCTTAATGCTACTATCATGGTATGCACCAAAGCCCTTAGGAATCAAAGTATTAACTTTAAAACTCAAGCCATGAGTGTAACGCTTGTTAACAGCATCGACGTTCATTGCATAACCAATTGCTTGACGCAATGATTTATTAGCGACCTTGGAGTCCTTATCCATGACATTTTTACCAGTCTTCGCATCCCATTTACCCATCTTGAAACCAAGGTATGAATATGAAAGCGGTACTTGTGCTACCCAGTTAACCCCTTTGGTATTCTTAACTTGATCCCACTGTGAGTTAATTACACCAGCAATATCAAATTTATGACTCTTAATTGATTGAGAAGCTGAGTTAGGACTAACTACTTGAAGAGTAATCTTATCCAACTTTGGCTTACCTCTCCAGTAGTACTTATTTGGAACCCAAGTTACGGATTGACCACGAACAAGTTTTTGAAGTTTGAATGGACCAAAGTACATTGGCTTCTTTCTGATTTGATCAGATGATTGAAGCTTATCGAATGGAACATCCTTCAAGTAATGATATGGAGCTGCTGATTCCCAGAAGTAACCATTACCTGAGAAGTACATACCTGGTTTTAATTCCTTATAGTGAATTACAATTGTACGGCCTTTTTCACCATCTGGCATTTCAATACCTGAAATGGTTTTTGCCTTCCCCTCATGGTATTCTTTCATCCCTTCAATTTCTTCAAGAGTTGAATCGTAACGTTGAGCTTGAGTTTTCTTATTAGCTAAAATTTCATATGGATATTCAAGATCTTTGGCATTTACTTGTTGACCATCTGACCACTTAACGCCCTTCTTAACAGTAATAGTTACTGTCTTAGCCTTACGGTCAAGCTTCATAGTTGCGGCACCCTTATCATTAATTCTGTAATGATCATCTGTATCGAATAATGATTCTTCACCGGGAGATGCAACACTTGAGTCAATTGCGGAAGTTGATAATTCATCTGAGAAAATACCAGTAAATGGAGTATCAGTTTCTAATGCGATTGATACTGTACCACCTTGCTTAGTAGCTTTCTTTGGTGTTGATGCTGGGAATTTTTGTGCATCTTTAGCACCTGAGTTATTGTTTTGTCCACTTTGACCACATGCTGCTAAAGTTAATACAGCACCCGATAATAAACCGATTGAACCGAAAAGTTGTGCTTTCTTCATATCTTTTTGCCTCCATTATTGGTTCAAAATTTCTCTTATTTGTCTTTGAATCAAGTTGATGATTAAATAATACCACGTCAAATTAATTTTTCAATAGTTTTATGAAAACATTTTTAATTTTTATCTTATTTATATTAAATATTGTTTTCATGTTATATACATAAAAACAGCTCTATCATAAGATAGAGCTGTTTTAATATATTTATATTATATTAATTTTCACGTTGTCTTGCATCACCAGCACGTTGAAGTGCACGACCAACATAGTTAATGCTTAATGAAATTACTAACAGTAATAATGTAGCAGGAAGCCATAACCATGGACGATTAATAACGTTAACTGGGTCATTGGCAAATCCAATCAGCGTACCTAGTGATGGAGTGGTTGTAGGCAAACCATAACCTAAGTATGAAAGACTAGTTTCAATACCAATGTTACCAGCAATAGTTAAAACAACGTCGATGATAATCATAGAAGTAATGTTTGGTAAAACTTCACGGAACATAATTTGTAAGTTAGATGAACCTGAAGTCTTTGAAGCCAAGACATAGTCACGATCACGTTGTGACAAAATAAATGAACGGTAATAACGAGCTGTAGTTGTCCAACCAAACATCGCAATTAATAATACTAAAGTTACGGCATTATAGTTAGGAATAACAGTAGTTAATACAATAATAATTGGCATTTGTGGCAAAATTTGAACAAAGTCAACTATTCTCATAATAACAGCGTCAATTGCCCCACCATAATATCCAGATACTAAACCAACTATCAAACCAAAGATTTCGGTAATTAAAGTAACTGATAAACCAATCATGATTGAGTTTCTACCACCCATCATGAGTAATTTAAGAATATCACGACCACCATCATCAGTACCTAAGAGGTGGCCTGCTTCACCCCATCCATAGTAGGCATCGGCAATGTTCATTTCAGTTACTTGAGCTTTATTTAAGAATAAGGAACCACCGAACGTGAATAACAAAATTAAAATAATAATAATCAATGCTGCACAAGCAGACTTTGAACGCAAAATTTCGCGAATAGCAACTCGGAATCCAGAAGGTGGGAGAGTAGCCTTTTCGTTAGCTTCTTTTTGTTTTGCTGTTTTTGCAGAAGTTTCTTTTTTATCAGCCATTTCTTCTCTCCTTCCTATTGAATTCTAATACGTGGGTCAATAATACTCATAATGATATCTGACAGTAAGTTACCAATTAATGTTAAGATACCAAAAATAAGAATCAAAGCAGTCAAAGTAGTGTAATCACGTTGTCCAATTGAGTCAAGGAACAACTTACCCATACCAGGATAACTAAATACACTTTCAATAATCATTGAACCACTAAGAAGACCAGTAATAGTGTTACCTAAGAAGGCAGCAATTGGCAATAATGAGTTTCTTAAAATATGCTTATGGAAAACAACATTTTCAGGTACACCCTTACTCCGAGCAGTTCTTACGTAATCTTCAACTTTATTATCAACAATACCAGTTCTTAAGTATTGAACAGTACTAGTGGTAGTGATCAAAGCATACAAAATTGCTGGTAAAATCATGTGATAAATTCGACTACCAAATACGCCCCAGAATCCTGATGCATTAGCAGAAACGGACCCTGAGATTGGGAACCAGCCTAAAGTAAAGCCAAATAGCCACAAACCTAAAATGTAGAATACGAATCCTGGTGTAGCCAATGTAATGTAGTTGAAAATTTGTACACTTGTATCTTGCCATTCATCTTGGTGACGACCAGCAGTAATACCAAGTGGGATAGCAATACTATAAGTTAAAATAGTAGTTAAAAGTGACAACCAGAAAGTGTTACTTGCACGATCAGCAATCAATGAAGTTACTGGAACATGTTGAATATAACTAGTTCCTAAATCTCCATGGAACAAGTTACCTACCCATCTAAGATATTGCACATACCAAGGATCATAAAGTCCTGCTGCCCTTCTCAAAGCTTCAATTTGTTTAGGGTCAGTGTTAGGGTTAATTGATCCACTAAATGGGTCACCTGGCATCATTTTAGCCAAAAGGAAGACTAATAAACTCAAGATGATCAATTGAGGGATCATGATTAACAAACGACGTAAGATTGTTTTCCACATGCTTAATCACTCTCCTTTTCTTCTCGCTCTTCAAGTTTAGCTTCCTGAACCATATCTTGTGGCAATGCTACCCAGTGATTTGGAGCTACCTTTTGAAGTGGATATACGCGACCATCTTTGTCGTACCACTTACTTTGATCTTCTTCAAATTCTTTTTCTACTTGTTCACGATGCTTCTTATGTTCTTCACGATGTTCTACATCAACCTTAGGAATAGCCGAAAGAAGTCGCTTAGTATAAATATGAATTGGATGCTTATAAATTTCTTCACGACTACCTAATTCTACTAATCGACCACGGTGCATAATAGCTAAGTTCTCTGACATATGCTTAACAACACCTAAATCGTGAGAAATAAATAAGTAAGCAATATTATATTGTTGTTGAATATGCTTCATGAAGTTCAAAACTTGTGCTTGAACTGATAAATCCAAAGCACTAGTTGGTTCATCAGCAACAATCAATTTAGGATTAGTAGCAACAGCACGCGCAACACCGATTCTTTGACGCTGACCACCTGAGAATTCGTGAGGATACTTGTAGATCGCATCACTAGGCATACCTACAATATCAAGCAATTCTTGTACACGATCACGTTCTTGATCGGTAGTCAAATTTTCAAAATTTCGAATTGGCTCAGCAATAATGTCTTCGATTCTCTTTCTTGGATTCAAACTTGACATAGAATCCTGGAAAATCATTTGGACATCTTTGTTATAATCAAGCTTTTTACGATTGCTTGCTTTAGTTACGTCTAAGCCTTTATACATAATTTGGCCGCCTGTAACTTTTTCTACTCCCACAATTGCCTTACCAGTTGTAGATTTACCAGATCCAGATTCACCAATTAAACCATAAGTTTCACCTTCGCTAATTGAGAAATTAACTCCATCAACCGCACGAACGTAATCGGTAATTCTGTTCCAAAAACCGGAACGAATTGGGTAATAGACCTTTAGATCTTTTATCTGAATAATTTCTTTTGCCATAAACTACTCCCCACTTGCTGTTACCTTTTGCGTATTATCTTCATCCTCAAAGTGGAATGATTTCCAGCAAGTACATCTTACCCAGTGTCCTGGTGCAACTTCATGTACTTGTGGATCCTTTTCATGAGCACTTGCAGGAATCCAAGGAATTCTCGCAGCAAAACGATCACCACTACGCGGCATATTTTTAAGCGATGGTACAGTTCCATGGATAACATGAAGATCTTCATCAGTATCATCTGATTGAGGCATTGAATTAAGAAGTGATCTTGTATATGGATGAAGTGGATTTTCAAAAATAGTTTTTACATCCGCTTTTTCCACAATTTGACCAGCATACATAACTGCAACTTCATCGGCTGTTTCAGCTACAACACCTAAGTCGTGTGTAATCAAAATAATACCTGAATGTGATTGCTTTTGAATATCTTCAAGCAAGTCCAAAATCTGTGCTTGAATAGTTACATCCAAAGCAGTAGTTGGTTCATCAGCAATAATAACTTCTGGCTTACATGCAATAGCCATGGCAATAACTACACGCTGACGAAGTCCACCTGACAGTTCATGTGGATACATTTCATACATTTCTTCAGGTCTTGGCATTCCTACTTGATTAAACAATTCAATTACACGTGCACGACGTGCCTTTTCATCCATATCAGTATGGTAATAAAGTGTTTCAGCAACTTGATCACCTACACGCATCAATGGATTCAAACTGGCTAGAGGATCTTGAAAGATCATTCCGATCTTATCCCCACGAATTTTATTAAATAAAGATTCATTTAAGCCAACAAGGTTTAATTCATTGTAAAGAATGTCCCCTGTAACTTTAGTGTTTTTATGGTCATACAATCCAATGATACTTGCAGCAATAGTACTTTTACCACAACCAGATTCACCTACAACAGCTAAAATCTCGTTACGCTTCAAAGTTAAATTAATATCATCTGCAGCATCATAGAATTTCCCTTGCAAACGGTACGCCGTATGCAGGTGCTGAATATCTAGTAATAGATCACTCTGCTTTTCCAAAGGTCATTCCTCCATTTAAGACTTCATTAAAAGTCGTTTAATCTTTTCTATTTATTTTCTAATTATAAACACAAAGCCGGTCGTATGCAAATAACGACACGGCTTTTTTTAGGAAATTAACCTTGATGAGACTTAATATATGAGACTGCATCACCAACAGTTTTAATTTTTTCAGCTTCATCATCTGGAATTTCTGCACCGAATTCATCTTCAAGTTGCAAAATAAATTCAACTAAATCAATTGAATCAGCATCTAAATCATTCATAAAGTTTGTGTTTTCAGTGATACTATCCTTATCCACTTCAAAATTATCGGCAATAAGATCTTTAATCTTATTAAAAATTTCTTCTTCTGACATTTTTAAGTTCTCCTTTTTAATAAAGTATTGTACTATTTTTCACTAAATTCGTCTCTAAAATCTTCAACAAGTTTTTCTTCAATCATTTTATCAACTTGTTTGAGTGTGTAATAAATAGGCCGTTCATTTGAGCGGCCATGTGTCTTCACCACTGGAGCGTTAACACCGAGTAACACAGCACCGCCATATTTAGCAGTATCAAATTTTGACTTCAAACTGGCTAATGATCCTTTAACCATTAATGCACCCATTTTAGTCATAAGATTGCCATTCAAAAGACTATCTTTTAATAAATGCAAAATTACGCTTGAAGTTCCTTCAATATTTTTAAGAACTGCATTACCTGTAAATCCATCTGTAACTACTACATCTGCATTACCAAGTAATAACTCGTTTCCTTCAATATTGCCTACAAAGTTCAAATCACTATCTTTTAATAGTTCATAGGCTTTTTGGTGGACATCGTCACCCTTATCGCTTTCGGCACCATTATTTAATAAAGTAATTCTGGGATTGTCAATGCCGCGAATTTTTTGAGCATAGTATGATGCCATTTCAGCCCATTGAAGCAAGTATTCTGGCTTACTCTTAGCATTAGCACCAACGTCTACCATGTTAAAGCCATCATCGCTATTTTGAACCGGTAAAGTTGGCATTAAGCCTGGCCGAACAATGCCTTTAATTCTTCCAATAATAAAAATACCACATGCAAGAAGGGCACCAGTATTACCAAGTGATAACAACGCATCTGCCTTACCTTCTTTAACAAAGTTAGCAGCTACAACCATTGAAGAATCCTTTTTTCTTCTAATCGCCTTAACTGGTTCATCTTCATCTGCAATTGTTTCAGTAGTAGCCACAACTCCCAATTGATCATTAATCTGATCAGCTGGAATTAATTCACGTAATTGCTCTTTATCACCAAATAATAAAAATTTAGTTTCTGGCATCTCATTTTTTGCTTTTAAAACCGCTTTTACTATGGCTTCTGGAGCATTTTCGCCCCCCATGGCATCAATAGCAATTGTTCTCATAATTTCACCACAATCTTTTCTATATTCTATTTTGTTCTAATTGCTTATATTCTAGCACTTGTTTTAGTGTTTTATATTCGGGAGCAAGTAAATCTGGATCATCATTAACTAATTTTCTTGCGATTTTTTGAGCTACAACCAAGGTATTATAATTGTTAACTACATCCCCCACGCGAAATTCAGGTAATCCAGATTGTGCTTTACCAAACAAGTCACCTTCACCACGCATTTTTAAATCTTCTTCAGCTAATTTAAAGCCATCATTAGTAGCAGAAATAATCTTCATTCTTGCCTTACCTGCATCAGTTCTAGGATCCGCAATAAATACACAATAACTCTGTGTTTCTCCACGTCCGATTCTTCCTCGTAACTGATGCAGCTGACTCAAACCAAATCGATCAGCGTTATAAATAATCATCATATTGGCATTAGCCACGTCCACACCAACCTCAATTACACTAGTAGTTACTAAAATATTAATTTCACCGTTAACAAAAGCTGACATGATTTCATCTTTTTTTACACCAGGCATTTGCCCATGTAGAAGTACAACCTTTTTATCAGGAAAATCATGACTTAGTTTTTCATGCAGTTCTTCTGCATTCTTCAAATCTAAAGTTTCTGAATCCGTAATTAAAGGTGTAACTGCATATATTTGAAAACCTTGATCTAATTGCTCATGCATTCGCTTATAAACATCTTTCATCTGAGAACTTGTCTTCCAAGATGAAATAATCGGTTTTCTACCAGATGGTAAGTGATGAATTTCAGAAAGCGTCATATCTCCATAAACGGTAAGGGCAAGAGTTCTAGGAATTGGTGTAGCCGTCATAGCCAAAACATCCGGATTATCGCCCTTATTAATTAAAGCCTGTCTTTGTCCCACACCAAATCTATGTTGTTCATCAATGATAACTAAACCCAATTTTTTAAAAATCACATTTTTCTGAATCAATGCATGTGTGCCAATCACCACATTAATAGTTCCATCAGTTAGTTCACGATATATTTCACGCCGTTCTAAAGTTTTAGTATTACTGGTTAAAAGCGCCACTCTTATACCAAATGGGCGTAATAATTCATCGATTTTCCTAAAATGCTGCGTTGCTAAAATTTCTGTAGGTACCATCAAAGCAGCTTGATAACCAGCAGTAATTGCAGCAAAAATCGCATAAACTGCAACCACTGTTTTACCTGATCCCACATCACCTTGAAGCAGCCTTCTCATTTGATTAGATGAATGTAAATCAGTAAAAATTTCATTAACAACATGTTTTTGATCATCAGAAAGTTCAAAAGGTAACGATTTAGTTAGATTATCAACCTCTTTTAGATCATATTTTTTGGCATAACCTAGTTGATTACCATCTTTTTTAGTCAAAAGTGCTAATTGTAATTCAAAAATAAAAAATTCACGAAAAATCGCACTTCTTTTACCTATTTCTGCGTCATTACTATTTTTGGGATGATGCATTTTGGTAATAATTTCTCGATCATTTAACAAATGATATTCCTGTCTGATTTTCTCTGGGACTATATCATTAACTTGATCTAAAAATTCTTCAATTGCTAAATCAATCAGGCTAACTAGCTTTTTTTGCTTTATGTGACGGTTAACCGGATAAATTGGTGCCATACCACTATCATTTTCTTTTGCTGCTACAAATTTAAAAGCAGAGAGACTTTGACGAGCTACATTATACTTGCCGTAAAATGCAATTTCTTGACCAATTTCAATCTTGTTTTTTAACCATGGTTGATTAAAAAAATTGACCATGATTACCTCATGGTCAATTCTCATTTTGAAGCTTAGTCGACTTTTCTTATAACCAAAACGACTAACAAAAGGTTCAGTTGCTACTATTCCTTTTAATACTACCTTTTGACCATCCATGATTTGATCTAACGGTAATGTCTGAAGTTCATCATAGCGAAAAGGAAAGTAAAAAAGCAAATCATAAATGCTATATATACCTAAGCTTCCAAGATCAGCTGCAGTCTTTGTCCCTACACCTTTTAAATCCGTTACAGAAGCAAACAATGCATTATTTATCATATTTTTATTCAACAGATACTAAGAAATGATATACAGGTTGACCACCATCATGAATTTCAAATTCAAAATCATCATGCTTTTCCTCAAGACGAGCAACCACTTCTTGTGCTTCTTCTTCACTAGAATCACGGCCATACATAATAGTAATGATTTCAGAATCTTCGTCAATCATCTTTTCGATCATTTCAGTAGTAGTATCGATTAAATCAGCATTATCGACCTCAATCTTACCATCAACAATACCAAGGTAATCATTTTTATGAATCTCAACATCATCAATTTCAGTATCACGAGTAGCTTGGGTTACTTCGCCTGAAACAACAGTATCAAGATCTTCTGACATTGCCTCAACATTTTCTTCAACAGATGCATCTGGATCAAATGAGAGCATAGCAGTTAGGCCTTGTGAGATAGTCTTACTTGGTACAATACCAACTGGAATGTCACTAACTTCTGCAGCTTGTTTTGCAGCCATTATAATATTACCGTTGTTTGGCAATACAATTGCCTTTTTAGCGCCGGACTTTTTAATTGCATCAATAAAGTCTTGAGTAGATGGATTCATTGTTTGACCACCTGAAATAATCCGGTTTACGCCTTCGCTTTCAAACAACTTGCGGATACCATTACCTGAAGCAACAGCAATTACTGCAAAGTCAACATTTTCTTGTTGTTCTTCATCTTGATCAACAATACTTTCATGTTGAATTCTCATATTATCAATCTTAATCTTACCTAATTGACCAAATTGACTACCATATTGGAAAACATCACCTGGATGTTCTGTGTGAACGTGAACCTTAGCAATTTCACCATCTGAAACTGCAAGAAGTGAGTCACCTAAGCCGGATAAATGTTTTCTAAATTCTTCAAGATCGAATTCTTTTTTATTAGGAACATCAGCATTTAAGTCAACCATAATTTCGGTACAATAGCCATTCTTAATGTCTTGAGTAGCTAATTGACTTTGGACAGATGATTGGTGATGCATTGCATTAATCATCTCATCCATCTCGTTTTCGTCTGGTTGATATTGATCTGCAAAGTTTTCACCTAATAAGCCTTCCAAAAAGCCTTCATAAATGAATACAAGACCTTGTCCACCTGAATCAACTACACCTACCTGCTTCAATACTGGAAGTAAATCAGGAGTAGATTTAAGCGCCTTTTTAGCGCCTTCTACTACAGCTTTCATTACTTCAGTAACATCATCAGTATCGTTAGCCTTAGATGCACCTTCTTGTGCAGCAACACGAGCTACTGTCAAAATTGTACCTTCTACAGGTTTCATAACAGCTTTATATGCAGTTGCAACACCATTTGAAAAAGCATTGGCCAATTCTTGAGCTGTTAATGTTTTCATACCTTGAGTTGCTTTATAAAAGCCACGGAACAATTGTGAAGTAATAACACCACTATTACCACGTGCTCCCATTAACATCCCTTTAGCCAAGCTTTCAGTTAAATCGCCAACACTAGTGCTAGGATTTTCAGAAACAGCTTTGGCACCACTTTCAATAGTTAAATTCATATTGGTACCAGTATCACCATCTGGAACAGGAAAAACATTTAAAGAATTAACAAATTCTGCATTTTTACCCATTCTATGAGTGGCAACACGTACCATATCTCTAAATTGTTTACTATCTATTTCATTTATAACCACTATTTAAAACCTCCGCTTGCGTTATTCGTCAAGTACCTTAACACTTTGAACGATTACATTAACGGCTTTAGTATTAATTCCCAATTGATTAGAAAGGTTAAATTTTACGCTGTCCTGTACGTTCTTACTTACTTCAGAAATCTTAAGTCCATAGCCTACAATAATGTACACGTCAACAGTAATTTCATTGTCTTCTGACTTGACAACAACACCGCGCTTATAATTGGCACGATTAAGAATCCCGTCAAAACCATCACGAATAGCATTTTTAGAAGCCATTCCTACAACGCCATAGTTAGACGTAGCTGCACCACCAACAACAGTTGCGATTACACCGTTTGAAATATCAATCAAACCATCTTTTGTCTTGATCTTAACAGCCATCTTTATCCTCCGTTTTATTATCTATATATACGTTTATTATTTTATCATAGTAGAGACATAATCAATAAGCAAAATACGTACTAAAAAAATCCTTTTAATATTGAATTGATCCAAAACATATGATAACCTAATTAAGTATGACACCATATATAAAGGAGGTTTAGCAAATGGCAAAAGATTACGTAACAGGTAAGAAAACTACTTTCGGTAACAAACGTTCACACTCATTGAACTCAACTCGTCGTGCTTGGAAGCCAAACCTTCAAAAAGTTCGCATTCTTGTTGACGGTAAGCCAAAGCGCGTTTGGGTTTCAACCAAGGCTTTGAAGTCTGGTAAAGTTACTCGTGTGTAATAACCAAAAAGCTTGCTAGATCAATGATCTAGTGAGCTTCTTTTTTTGCTAAAAAATCATTTTTAATCGCTTGTGCAACATTTGTGCAACAGCCAAAGATACTTTTTCTTCCTTATATTATAGAGAAAATAAAAAAAGCCACCCCAGAGGGATGTTTCCTCCAGAGTGGTTTTTTTGTTATAAGTTTTGAGGAGTGGATTTTCACACTCCTTTTTATTTAATTTTACCTAGTGGCTTATTATATTTATCTCTTGCAACAATATAGCCATAAGTACCGTTAGCTCTTGGCTGTCTTAACCATAAGCGCTTTGGTCCTTGCAGTGTTGCGTCAAATTTAATTATATCACCTTTTTTGAGTTTAGCGATAGCATTAGATTCGATGCGTGGGCTTTTATGGACTTCTAGTGCTTGTCCTAAAACGAAAGTACCAGATTTCTTTTTCCAGGTAGATTTCTTTTCGATCTTAGACTTACTACCTTTAGCTAACTTTTTCCATCCATCACGGGTGGTGTTAACTAAATTCCTATCCATATTATCCCCTGTGAATTGCCATACAGTGTAGGTTGACCAAGGATAAGTATTAACCCTCATGTTTGGCACATTCCAGCTCTTCCAGTTCATAGATGGGTAGCTTGCTACCCAGAGACCGCATAATTTAGAACAATTAGCTACCTGCGAAATAGCTGACGCTTGCACATAAATTAAGCACCACACGCCAGATAAACGATGGTATTCCGTTACAAATTGCTTTACCCAGTTGGTGTTGCCCCAACTTGAATTTTGACCAGCCTCCCAGTCTACAGCAGGGACAGCTTCGCCTACATAATTTTTTGTATTTTTATAAAAGTATTTAGCTTCTGCTTCAGGACTGCCACCGCCGCAATAGTGATAGAATCCTAATAGCTTGCCTTTCTTTTTAGCAGCTTGATAGTCTATATCGCAGTAAGGATTAACATAGCTTGTGCCTTGCGTTGCTTTCACCATAATTACGTCAACGCCAGATTGAGTAGCAAATGAACGTGGTGAACCACTATAGACGTCAACCATTTTAAGCATTATTTATCATCTTCTTTCTTAAATCCAATTCCAGTGTTTTTTGGTTCTTCTCGTCTTTCATTTACAGCCATTTCAATAGCGCCACCAGCAACATCAGGATTATTTGCTACCACTTTTGCTACTTCACCGGGCTTACCGTCAACTGCATTAGTCAAAGCATTAGTAGCACCTGTTTTCTTTTCTTCATCACTACCTTTGAGAGTATCAAATTGAGCAACAATCATACGTGCTAAATCAAATACATCATCGGCGGTTAAAGGCTTCTTAGTTTTATAAACTTTATCAATTAAAGTTAAAAAGCCAGCAACAATTACAACAAAAATAGCCACAGTTGTGGCTACGTCTACAATATTTAAATTACTCATTTTTTTCCTTTCAATTTTGAAACTTGATCTTTTAAATCCCGTATTTCATTACGTAACTGGTCTATAGTATCTTCATCTTCGAGCCATTTTTTCCGATAAAAATTCACATCATTTTTGCTGTTTCTACTATCCTTGTCATTGCGATCATCTTTATATTTTAAATACCACTGCCATGCTGAGATTAGAGCAGATACTATAGCACCAAGTACACCACTAGTAAGGATAGTTGCCCATTCTTTTTCTATAGTAATCTACTCCGTTCTATTTATATCCTTTCTTTTTCTCGTTGGACTTTCACGAATCATTAAAAATGTTAGTAAAAGATATCCTAGTTCTTCAAAAAAAAGAGCTAGCATTCTGCCAGAATCACAAAAAATAATCGAATGCATCAGTTCCATAAAAGTTTCAAAACCCCAGAAAGTTGACGCAAAGACAAGCAAAACTAAGTTTAATTTAATTGGAATTTGTTTCTTCAAACTAACTGCAATTAAACCTGCTCCAGTACATAGTCCCCAAGCGCTAATAAAATCAGAATTTATATACGCATCCGCCCTCGGTGGCCACATAAAATAGTGATCGTGAAATAATAAATCGCAACTAACGCCTAGCAACACCAGTCCCATGATAATGTGAATCGGATAGGATGTAACTGGTGTTTTAAGCTTGTTGTTTTTGAGCTGGCTCTGCAACATAGTCTTCGCCTACAATCTTTTTGTAGTCTGCCGGTTGCAATTGACCTTGTCTTACTCTTTCTTGGAAGTAAGCCTTGTCAAATCCAATAAGCTTCATTTGATAATCCAATATCCACATTTGTACAAACATTTCATAAATTGACATACTAGTTACCTCCGTTTTCTTGCTTATCAGTTGTTTCAGTAGTTGATGGTTGAGCTGGTGTGCTTGGTTGTTTGTTGCCTGTAAGTGCAAGCATTAATTGTTGCATTGAAGCTAACAACTTGTTTTGGTCAGCTTGACCATCTTTCAATTCCTTAACAGCCTTAGTCATAGCAAGTGATTGAGCGGTTTCGGCTTGTTGACCTGCTTGCAATCTCTTTACAGTTTCATCAAGTTGTTCTTTTGACTTATCAAGTGCATCAATTTTCATTTGTGCTTGTGCTAAGATTTGAGATTGTGCATCATGAGCGTTTTCAATCCAGCCACCGCTCTTTACTGAGTAAAGTGGGTCAACGAGGTCATCGCTTGGACGTTCTTTGTACACGTGCCATGGCAATTCTTCATATGCCTTTTCATCAAAAACTGGCATTACATAGTGGTGCCACAAAGGATTTGTGTTATCTGGGTCACTCATATATAAGTAACCAATCAAAGTTGGAAAGTTCTTCTTCAAACTTTCTTCTTGTGCCTTAACAGAAGTATCGACTTCTGCATTTTGTGTAGCATTTTCTGCTCCTGCTACTGGTGCGTTTTGTGCTTCGTCAGCCATAATTGGCTCCTTTCATTAAAAAAGCCCACGGGTTCGCCCCGTGAGCTAGGTTATTGCCATCTTATATTTTTGACTTTATCTTTTTTAATAAACATCGGAGGGTTGAAAGTATTTCTGCCCACTTCATAAACATCTTGGGGATTGTCTATGTCCCACTTATTTGAGTTCGGCCCCCCATAATTTTGGGTAAATTCTATCTCTCCACAGAAGTAGTAGAACTCGTCGCTTGCGCCAACGCAAGTAACATTGCAATCTTTACTAAGATCAAAGCCTTGCTGGTGATCGCCATCAGAAAGATGCGTGTCTTTTGGTATTGTGAAGCTGACTGGCATTGCGAAATAGTTTCTGCCATTAGCTTTTATGCTGTCAGCATTGTCAGCAACGTTGAACCATTTAAGTTTATTGAAAATTAAATGATCTATAGCCATGCTAATCTTCTTTCTATCTGTTTACTATTCCTAAGCGTTTGCCCGACTTTTGTGCTTCCCAGTTCGCCGCCGCTGTAGCGTCCGTGAACGTTTGGACCTCGAACTGGTTGTCTTTTAATTGCTGGATTTGATTTTGCAGATCAATAATGTCGCTCTTCCATGCTATCTGATTCCAGTTTTTCCACGTTTGATAATTTAGTGTTCTCATAAAGACATCTGTGCCATTATCGGCAGCAAAAATCTGTATAATTCTTTGACTGTTGCCACTGAATACAGCTAGTGCGCCCCAATTGTCAGTTGGAACGTTTTTGCCGTTAGAAGTATTAATTACGTAGTAAACGCCTGAATCGGTTAATGTATTAAAATCGGGGGCGTCAACCGTTTGCCGACCTTTTAGCTGATTAATTTGGTCAGCAAACTGACCGAGTACGCCTTGGTCAACTAGCTTTTCGCTAGTGTAACTGTTTGTTACCGTGGTTGGATTCTTACTTGCAATATCGTAAGCAGTAACAATCGTGCCCGAAGTTTTGCTGTCGATTTGTCTTTGCAAGTTAATGATGTCATTTGCATTTGCTACGCATACCCAGCCACTCCAGCTATCGCCGTTAAGGACATTTAGCCAATAACAGTTATCCTGCGAAATAATTGTTACGCTTCCCCAGCCGTTTTTAGTGTGAGTAATAACATAGAACCAGTTTTTATTAAGCATATCCGGTAAATTTTGTACATTTTGGGCGTTATGGTAACATCTGATTTTTTCGTCTCTGAAAGATAGAATGTCATCGCCAGAATTGCCGGCAATTACTTGCATTGCAGAATTTTGTAATGCTGACAAGTCATTAGCATTAGCCTTAGTAGCTAAATTATCCTCTACAGTCGTCTTGTCAGCTTTGTTATCTAAAGCATTCTGGGCTTTTGTATCTGCTTCTTGTGCCAATTCCTTAGCTTGTTTAATACCCTCTTCGGTAGCGGTCTTATCAGGAATAGCAGTAATATCAGCCTTAGTTTTAAGCGTTTCTGTTAATTGTTCAAGACTTACATATCTAGACAAATCAGGATCTGGAACAACCAAATTCAACTTTCCAGTACTGTCAGGTAAGATCTCAGCCCCGCCATTTACGCTTGCACTCTTAGCAACATGGCTCATATCTTCTTTGTGAGTATTTTCAATCTTTTTAAGATTTGCAGTTACTTCACTTTTGTACTTGTCAAGTTGTCCATGAGTAACTGAAGAACCATCATTGATAACGACATTTACCGCTTGAGCCTTGCCAATAACCAGATACATTTGCATGTTAAAGCGATATAAAACTTCATCGCTAAAATCCGGCATATATTCTGGGGTAACGGCAGTGGTGACTGCATAGAGAAAATCATTTTCTTGTCCCTCTTCTTTGGCGTAGAGCCCAATAATTCTAATTTGATAACCAGTGCTTAAATTTTTATTAGTAAAACACAAAGAAACACTAATTACTGAGTTATTGCTTTCAACTTCGTCGGTGTCCATGATGGTTCCCTGTTGCATGATATTAGGAATAGTAGTTGTTTCTTCAAGATCTTGAACAGTTTTATGGCTCCAATCATCTGCAGAAGTAACTGCTCTCGTGATTCCGAACTTTGCTTGTCCTGCATTAGCTCTTTTAGCTAATTCAAGACCAGCGCGGGTCAGAACCGTTTTGTTATATTGCGACATTTTTTTAAATCACCTCTTACAATTTTATTTTTGAAAAGTCAATTTGTGCAGTATTGGCTTGAATACTTATATAAGAATCAGCAGTATTTACAATGCCTAAGTAAAGTTCATTTTGGACAGTAGTTTGAGCAAGATTAATCTTAATATCGTAAATCATGTTTGCGGGTAAAGTAATATTAAGCATATACTTAATGTTATTTACTTTGTCAGCAGTAATATCAGATGATTTAGCTTCAACTAAAGCTAGTCTTTTAGCATAATCTACTTTTACATCTGCCTTTAAATTCATAATCTCAAGTAAATGATTAAGGTATCTAGTAGTTAAAGGTTTAGGTGGCAATAATCTTAAAATAACGTTATTGCGTCTAGTTTCAAGACTTGCACCTGAATCTGGTTTAATTCCTGCTTGATCTTCAAAAACTGAAATACCTTTTTCATCTGCTTGAGTAATGAACTCATTTAAAAGCGTTCGGTTAATCTTTTCATCAAATTGATATAATCCTTTAGATTGTGCTTTTAAAAGCTCCTCCATTTCATACACGCCGTTGTAATAATCAGGCATGTATTTAAGAAGTTCGTTCTTATCCATTTACCGTCACCTCACCTAATACTGGAAGTTGTGAGGTGGTATTACTAAATACAAGCTGTAAATCTTCATCCTTGCCATTAAGCTGTGGCATTGTGGCGTTACTTACATTCTCAAGTGTCATTACCCTAGACAGGATTTTGGAGCGGTAAACAGTCAATTTATAGCCCCTACCGTTCACAGAATCAATTGTGCTCCAATCTTTACGCAGTGATTTAAAAAGCTCTTCAAGTGAAGCTTTTATGTTAGTTCTAATCGTATCGATGTTCGCATTTTCCGCTATTGTTACATTCATTGTGATATTGACTTCAAAAGTTTCCGGAGCTACTACAGTTACCCTATGATCAATTGGAGCTAAGCCGTATCCTTGTGTAGTAGATTCTTCAGGGTCTATTTCTTCCTTAACCTTTTTAATCAAAGTTTGACTTGCTGGCATTAAATCATTGTTTAAAATTACTAGCTTAATGGTTCCTGCCCCGTTCCAAACCGGATAAACCTGAGCTGCTCCTACATCATGAATTTTACTAGTCATATCTAAATAGTCAGCCACGTTCCCGCCGTAAGCTACCCAACTATTTGAATTTAAAAGCCGTGCTCTTAAGTGATCATCCGTTTCTTCATCTCTAGCAGGAATAGTAACTTCAGTAATTTCAGCCCATGCTAAATTGTCATTAGGCGTAACCGGCAGTACTTGACCGATGTAGCTATTAGCACTTGTTCCTGATTCTTCAGCTTGCATTTCTGCAGTGCCATCATCATTTGCTTTAATGACTGTATAAAAAATAGGTGATTCTGCAATACTGGCAAATCTATCACCTACTTCTACATTTACTGGATTCCCATCATCATCATTAAATCTAGCCTTAACTTCTGCGTTAGTGGCTGCATATCTGCTAGTACCATGTTCAACCGCTCTATAGTCCAAAAATTCTCCTTGAGCGGTTTTAATGTATGTTTCTCGTAAAATATTTGCTAAGGATAAAGATTGCTGAGCACTTACCATAGCAGCAGGTGCTAAAGCATCATAAATAATTGAGCCTTCACGTTTATCAATATCATTCGACACATTATCTAGCATTAAATTTAGCCAATAATCAAAGTTTTGCGCTTCTAATTCATCGGCTAATTCATTAGGATTCATCTACTATGTCCACCTCACTTTCAAAACCAACCTTACCGTAAACGGTATTGGCGAAACCTTCTACGATAATTGAATCGCTACTTGATTGCTCGCACTTAGTAATTTCGACACTAGTAATTCGATCATCTGCTTCTAAAGCTTCGATAGTCATTCTTTCAGCTTCTGATAATGCATAATCAATAGATTCTCCAATCAGTTCAGGTAAGTCATTGCCATACTGTTCATCGTAAATCTGATAAACAAACCTTTCTGTTTTAAGAATCTTATCTACGGCTTGTTGCATTGCATCAAGTTCATCAGTCATCCCACGAATCCGACCATTAGTAACTTTGAAAGTGTAGGTGGGGCTTGGACTATCTTCTTCATCATCTTCTTCATCATCTAAATATGCGTCTTCCATTAATGCACCAATGTTAATTTCTTCATCAGAATCCAAAACCGTCTTCACCTATCCTTTCAAATAAATAGAACTGTTGTCCACCGTCTTCTCGAATCATGGTTACCTTGTCGCCGGATTCAAGAGAATTATCGATTTCTAGTTCTATGTTGCCCTTAATCTTAAATTTTCCAATGTGTTTGCCAAGAACAATAAAATCATCAGTCAAAATCATATTATTGGATAACTGGACTTTCAAAGGCTTGGCGCTAATAACAGTACCATATACCACATCCGAATAATCACTTGGTTTACCGCCACGTCTTTTCATTAACTCATAGAGCCGTTTACCTGCCATGATTGACCTACTTTCATCGTTAATTCAACTGTATAATCTTGTCCAAAGTGGTGAACTGCTTTCAAAATTGGACAGTCCTTAAACTTTTTCTTGTAATCTTTGATACTTACTGTTACATAATTTCCGGGAACTAAATCAGTGCGACCAATGCACGTGATTTTTAGCTCTTTATTAGCCCTGTTCCGGTTTTTTAACTCATTCTTGGCTTGTTGAATCATTTGAGCATCATTAGCTTTTTTCTTTGCGTTAACGACTTTCTGAAGCTTACCCCACTGTTTAGTAGATGGCATTGATACTTTTTGAGATTTTAAAGTTGTGGTTTTAGGGTCGTCCGCACCAGTTTTAGTTGAAGAAGAGTTTTTTCCTTTTTTGTTATCCTTTTTAACAACTTTTACAACATTGTAAGTATTATCAATATCAACCGAATAATCATAATCAGTTAAACCAGATGCATCGCCTACAATAATATCTAACTTTTTGTAAGGAAACTTTCTAAGTTCTACAGTGTCATAATTGTCATAAATAAAATAATGCTTGTGAGTTGCTTTAGTAGTAGCACTCATTGCACTCTTAATCATATCAAAATATGTTTTACCATCATCAACTTCGGCTTTGCATTTATGACTTGATCCGGCCACAACCTTAGCTTTAATTCCTGCACGTTTGCACACATCCCTGAATCTTTCGCTTAATGTCCCTGTTTTAAAGACAATTGAATCTTCATTTTTAAGGTATCTGCTAGGAGCGTAACACTTAACGGTAATGTTGTGATCTTTATCAAAGCCGTATTTAAAGACATAACCGTAAAACATTTTTTTCTTTTTCCATTTAAAAGAAATGATGTCTCCGGTATATGGCACGATAGGCTTTTTCTCAAAAATCAATTTAAAGTTAAACTCAGTTGCCGAAAAATTAGTGTCTCTAGCTAATGTGACCGAATCATCAATTACTAAATCACTTATATCATAACTAACACGGCGCTTAGAGTGTGTAAAGTGAGTGGAGCGTCTATACAAGGTCATTTGAATTAAGTCACTCATGATCTTTTAACCTCACTCATTTTCACCCAACCACGAGCTTTACCATTAATGCCTACACAAACTGGATATTTACGACCAGAAACAATGTATAAAACTTCACGCTTAGCATTCTTTTCATACATTCCTGCACCTCTGCCATAACTGTCGGCGTGTAAACGCCCGTTAACTGTAACAGTTGAACCAACGCTGATTTTTCCTGCTGGCTTTGATCGCTTCTTGCCTTTCTTAGATCTGCCACGCTTTTTAGGATTCTTCTTTTTCTCGTAACTAAATTTACGATACTCTTTCAATTCTAAAGTGTAGGCATATTCATCAGCCCAACCATTCTCTAAACCATATTCAAAGCTAGCAATGGTCATTAACATTGAAATGTCAGTCTTAGTAACCACAAATCTTACTTTATGATTCTTGCTTTGAATTTTCTTGATTTTCTTAACGTAAGTTGCTTGCTTGTGTGGGCTTTTAGTCGCTACATAGTGAGCACCTACTGTTGGGAAAACGGATTTAATTTCAATGCCAACAAGTTTTGTTTTACCGGAAATATTTACCTCACCCAGATTGACAACAGTTTCAGAATGATCATCTGTTTCATACTTAAGCTTTATATCACTAGGATTGACTGGTATTTGTAAATTTTCTCCAGTTGTTTGATCTTGGATATAAAACTCCATGCCACTTCTATCTGGCAATTTAACCACCTCACTAACTTAATGACTTGTCATCTAACTCAATAATTTTTTGTTCAAGCATTGCTAGTAACGTCTCTGCATCTTGTTCAGGATTGCCAGAACTGTTAATTACAATGGCGCCCGAAGCAATGTTAATTTCACTTGAGTTTGTCGTCCCACTATAGTTATTAGTACTATATGCGTTAGGCTTTAGAGAACTTGAATTTACACTATTTAAACCGCTGACAGATCGGTAAGAACTCGGATAAGCGCTATTAATCATAGCTCTACTGCTCCGACTAATAAGCCCTCTTGTGGAATCCATACCTACAGCCATACCTTGTCCAATAAAACTACCAACTTCAGCAAACAATCTTGATGGCGAGTGAATTTGAGCGGCTGCCCTTGCGGCTCTGTTGGCTTGTGCCACCAATTCGTTAGCGGCTGCCGCCACTGCACCTACTTGTGACCTAATACCATTAGCTAAACCCTGTCCAATCATAACACCAGCAGCTTGCATTGCCCCAGCGGCACTTCTTGCAGCTGCTACAGCTTGATTTAACGCACTACGAACGGCAGCGCTAATTTGAGCACCACCGGCACGGGCGGCTGCGGCTGCTCTAGTCATACCAGATCGGACAGCGGAAACCACGCCACCCATATTAGGTCGCCGAACTTTAGGGGCTGGAATAGTCTTTAGCTTTGGCATCTTAGGCTGTGGTATTGTTGGTCTTTTGATTTTAGGGGCTGGAATAGTCTTTAATTTTGGCATCTTAGGCTGTGGCACCTTAGGTGTTTTCACTTTAGGCGCTGATATTGTTTTCATCTTAGGCATCTTAGGCTGCGGAACTTTAGGAGCTTTTACTTTAGGTGTTTTGATTTGTTTCTTGCTGATTGCCTCCATTTGCTTGTTAAGCTGTGCCGCATCAAATTTCGTATCTACTTTTACTTTTTTATTGCCTTTAGCAATACTATTAATTTGCTTGTTAAGTTTTGCCGCATCAAATTGAGTGTCTACTTTTACTTTTTTATTACCTTTAGCAATACTATTAATATTTTTCTTAGCTTCAAGTGGGTCAACATCAATTTTAACTTTGGCTTTTTGCCCATCTAAAGATTTTTTAGCATTATTAATTGCTGTGCTAAGTGTCTTCTCAGTAGTTGAAAAATCAAACGGATGGAAGTTCTTTCTTGCATCTGCGAAAGCTTTTCCAGCATCGGCAAAATTTTTTCTAACGCCCGAAAATGAGAAGTCACCACGCTTTATATCACTTAAAGCAGCGCCCAAACCCTTAGCTGTAGAAACAACACCTTTAATCGCATTACCAGCTGCCATAGCGCCACTAACAATATTTTTAAAGATGTCTACAATCATTGATAATCCTAGTAGTGCACCTGTACCAGCTATAGCGCCAAGCGTTGTTACAAACTGCTTAATCGCAGGTAGAGCGGGTTGAATAGCTTGACCAATTTGACCGAATGCTTGTTTTATTGGTTCAAATAATTGTCCCAGATTGCTAAAAGTTTGATCTAACACTTGCCCAATGTTGCCGAACGATTGCTGAACAGTGTCTCTAAACCCTAGGAAGTTACTCTTCCATGCCATAACTGCACCGGCTATTACTGTAGATACGCCTAAAACAATCCCTGCAATTGGCAAGAACGCACCGGATATAGTTGGCGCTAAACCGGCAAATGCGGTTCTGATGCCGTTAATTTTTCCAAGTACACTGCCTAAACCAGCGCCTAATTGAGTGCCTCCGCCTAACATTTTAGGCAAATTTATAGCGCTAGATGTGTCTGCGCCCTCTTTTAGAATTGAAAAGAAGCCTTTCACATCATTCCCGCTTTTTTTAAATTTCTCAAAAGTTTTTGGTATATCTTTGATGCCACTAAAAGTCGTGCCAAAGCCACCTTTTATCATGCTAAAACTCTGTGCGATATCAGAAATAGTTCCTGCTACAGAATTTGCGCCTTTTAGAAGCTTCAGTGAACCAGCAAAACTTGCTATGGCAACACCAGTAGCTTTTATTTGGCTAGGACTCATTTTCGCTATTGCGTTAGCAATGTTAGTAATTACCGAGCTAATACCATTTAGCCCTTTGCCGGATAAATTGCCTAAAACATTAGCAAATGAACCGTCCCCGCCACTGAAAGCATTTTTTATATTATTAATCGCATTACCAACAGACGTTATCATGTTTTTAAATCCGTCCATATTAAATGAACTACCAAAACCGCTAGCAAAATTTTCTCTAAACGCATCAAACTTGCTTTTCACATTTTGAATAATATTAACTAGGTTATCCCCTAATTTTTCCCCATTAATATTGCTAAGCTTATCTGTGATACCTTCGACTGCTTTAATACCAATTTTCCCAACCTTATCAAAAGCTGGCTGGAGCTTGTTAGCTAACGTTTCTTTCAAACCATCCATGGCTTGACCAACCGTTTTGTATTGAGTAGCCATTTTACTAAAGTTAGCGTTTGTACCAGTCTTAGCAACGGCATTTAAGAAATCCTGAGTTTTAACTTTACCATCCTGAATATTCTTAATTAATTCAGTGGTGCTTTTTCCCATCGTTTTAGCAACGGCAGAAATACCTGCTGGTGTTTGTTCCAGCATCAACTTGAAGTCTTGCCATTGAACCTTTGGTTTTGCAGCCATCTGCGTGGCTTGCTGGCTAAGTGTTTTCATGGCTTGCTGTGGATTGTTAGAAGCAGCAGCTAACCCACCAAAGCCTTTAACAAGTTTGCCTGTATTTTTAACACCTACTGCGGCTAATTGAGCATACGTACTAGACATATCAGAAGCACTATAAATTGTTTGTTGAGCGAATTTTTGCATCTCTGATTTAGCGCGATTAATTTCGGCTGGGGACTTACCTAACTGGTGCATGTTGCCTTCAAATGTTTGCCATGAAGTTGATGCTTCATCAAGTTCACCTAGCATTGAACTAATACCTGTGGTAGCTAAGCCCATGCCTTTACTTATTAAGTTCCCAGCCACAACACCACCAGCCATAGATTTAAAAAGCCCATTACTGGATTTTTCAGCACTACTAAATACGTTTCTGCTTAAAGCCCCTTTTAATTGACTAAAACCAGATTGAGCACGTGACAAGCCAGCTGACAGTTTGTTTAATGGACTACTGAAAGCGTCCGCAATTCTAATCGTTGCGCTTATTTCCGGCATATATTACCTCCTTTCTAGTTCCTACAAAAAAAGAGAGGTTAAGCCCCACACAAGGAATATCGTGTTATGACTTAGCCCCTCTCTTCCATTTCTTTTTGCTTTTTCCGTTCTTCTTCGCTTCTTAATTCAAGTGACGCAATCACAATAGCTTTTTCCCTTTTGCTAAGGTCCGCCCACTGATGTGGTGTCCACTTATAAACATTGAGTACATTGTTATAAACCGCAAAATCGCCACTTGAATTTTTAATTAGTTTTTTGCTTCGTCAACTAAATCAATATCACTGTCTTCATCCAAACCGGATAAATCCATGATCTTTTTAGCTAAAACGTTATATTCACCGGCAAGAAGCATTGCTTCTAAAGTTCCGGCTGGATCACCATAGGTACCATAGTGTTTTTGCAATTCTTCATTCTTCAAGTTTGGAACTACTACGCATGCTTCAATTAACTTGTCGTTGAATTTTTCTTGATCAAAAACTTTGTGTTTAGTTCTAGTGGCTCTGTTAAACTCGACTGTTTGAGAATCTTTTCTCAATTCTTCTAGTTCTTTTTCAGTTAAAGACTTAATCTTGAATGGAGTCTTAAAGCGCTTAAGCTTTACCTCTTCTTCTTTTACTGGACTTTCGACATTAATAAAATCTTCTACGCTAAAATTTTCAGCCATTTATGTGTTCTCCTTAATTAATTCCATCAAATGCTTGAACTAAATGAATGCCCTCAAATGTGAAACCTGCTGAGATGTCCATAACAGAATCATCGGCTTTAAAATCAGCAATTGGAATTTCATCCAAGTTGACTTCGTCAAGTTGAAGAATTTGCTTACCAGCACGGGACGTTGGGTCTTCAATTGAAAAAGTAATTGTAAAGTATAAGTCCCCCTCCTTTTGAGTGTAGGGAATCCCATACTTTAACCAGTTGGAATTTACTACGTATTGGTCAAGCGTACCTGTACCGTCCACAGATGTAGTCTTGTGTTTAGTCCAGTGGTCACCAAGAACTTGAATTTTTTCTTTGTTTTTCTTGATATTGATTTTTAGTGCTTTACAGTCAATCAAATTGATAACATTACCGTCAATAGTAACGGTAACTTTAGCGTCCTTTGATGAAATAGTATCTCTACCATGCAAAACTTGTTCTAAAGTTGTTGTTGCCATTTATTTTTCCTTTCTATCTCACAATTAAGTTGACGTAGAGCTTTTCCATTGCGTCTACTGGTGTTACATATAAGTTCATTAATACTGCGTCTTTATCATTACCTTGCGCCAAACTTAAATCATTAGGGTCAAAATCACGAATCATGTTTTGTGATTCTAATCCGGATAAGTAACTCACACGGTTGGCTTTAAATAAGTCTCTACCATATTCATTATTTGAAACTTTACCTAAAAAACTAGTTTCAAACGTTTGAGTAGTATTAGTGCAAATTTCATCAAGCGTTCTAATGATTCTGTTTTTGCTAAAATCTTTAGATTTTTCACTAGTGTACTTAGTAAGTGAGTTAATATCTTGTTCAATCACTACTCGACTACCAGCCAATGTGGTAAACACGATTTGTCCAGCATTCAAAGCTTCAATAGTCTTATCATTGTTCAATTTTGGACTAGCTTCCATAGCATCGTCTAATTGAGTATAAGTTAATGCTTGGTCTGGTGTAGCACTAGCACTCATACCAGCGAATCTAGCGGTAGCAATATTAGGAGTAATTACAGTGCCATCGTTAAGCACATAACCATTTAAAACAGTTGATACACCCTCATAGTTGTAAGCCACGTTTGTTGTGTTAGGAATAACAGCACGAACCTTAATACCAACGTTTTCACGTAAAAGCTTAATTTCTTCGGCTAAAAGCTTATGAATGTTGCTTGATTCCTCCCAACCTGCAGTAGTTGCTACAGCATAATATTCGTTTTCCAAGTAATCATGAATGTCATTGGTTACATTATTAGTACCACTAGTACCACCTGTTAAAGTGACGTTTGTAGCGCTTTGAGTTAAGCCATTAAAAATTGCGGTATATAGTGGATATTCTCCTTTAGCAGCTAATTCACTAGTTACTTCTGCTGGAGTACCAAAAGTAATGTCTACGTAGTCGTTGTGGATTTCCAATTGCTCTTCCTTGGTTAATCCTGCTTTAGTAATTGAATCAGTGTCAGCCTTTGGCAAAGTGATTTTTACTTGATCGACTTGCTTAGTACCAAAGATGGTAGTTACGGTTACATCTTGAGTGTTTGCATCCCCAACCACAGGACTAGGCACAAAACTAACATTAATGTTATTGCCTTGCTCGCCTGCATATTTTGCAGTAACAGTATAAACGCCTGACTTAGTGTTAGTAGCTTTAGTGCCACCAGTAAAATCGTTTAAAAGCAATACTGTTTCAGCATTCTTTAAAGCCTCATTAACCGGAGCTAATACCTCATCAGTATTCTTGTGACCGGTTAACGCAATAAAATCACTAGTAGCTGTCAATTCAATGATGCCATTCTTACCCCAGCCTAAAGGCTTGTTTTGGAACATTAATAAACGACCCAAAGATGTGGTTAATACTGGCTTGCCATCACCTTTAACATTGATGTAGACACCAGGTCTTACTTTGTTTTGAGTTCTCCAAGTTCCACCAGCCATATATTACATGCCTCCTTTAAAATCTTTAATTGCTTTTTTAGCTTCAGCAATTGTATAAGTTTTGTTATCTTCTAACGCAACATTGATCAATGCCACGCTTTCATTAGGGAATAAATTAGCTTGCTTAATTTGAGCTTTTGTGTACTCAACTTCGGCGTTATTCCCCGTTGTATTCTTTTTTCGTTGCATTTAAATCTAAACTCCTTTGCTTTAGTGAAAGATCTGGTTTATACATCCGTAAAACAAGATCAAATTCACACGTCAACGTATGTTCATTAGTATCTACACTGAATTCACGATTTCTTAAGTAAGCAAAATCAGGCAATACAGTTAGATTGTCCATTAGCAGTGCTTCCATCTCATCTAATGCTTCATTAGCATTTTCTTCTGGTGGAAAATAAACAACCTGATATGGAAGTTTTCTAACTTCATAGTCAAAAAGTTCTGGCTTTAGAGTTGTATTTCCTGCTCTGCCTATAAAAAAACACGGTTCCTCAAAGCCATTAGGTTGATTCTCCGTGTAAATTGTTGTATTCGGTGAGATATGAGCTAACTCATCCGCTATTCTTTCAATTATTGTCATGATAGTAAATCCCTAAAAGCCCACAAGCCGGACGTTATCAATTCCGGCAGTTGAGAATCTATCGCATTCAAAGAATTTTTCATAAAGAACTGACCTGCTACCCAGCTACGACCACCACGAGCTCTGTGACCACGCTCTACATAGGAAGCATACTCGGTAGGATTGCTGACTTTAACAACCCAACCGCCACCACTTACAGAAGGACCTTCAGCAGTCCAAGCTTTGCGCAAAGTTCCAGTGTCAACAGGAGTATTAGTTTTGAGCGTTCTAAGAGCTTGCACACCAATACGCTTAGTGCTTTGACCAATTTCTTCTTTGAGTTGACCACTATTTATTTTTCCTTTAACACGACTAGCCCAAGCTTGAAACTCCGCATCATCGACAGTACCTAAACTCACGCTTTTTCATCCCTTGTCATTGCTAACTCTTGATGTGAATAATAGCCAGTGTAGCCCTTACTGGAGCGTTTGTATTTTGTAATATTGCCGTTTTGATCAGTAATATAAATAACCGCCCCAGCAGGAATATTAATGCCATTGCGGATTAGTAACTTAGCATCAGCTTCATCAGTGCCAAAGATAGTTTGAGTACTTGCAGATTGCCCTTTCAGAACAACCTTGCAAGGTTCATTTTCTACTATTGTAGTTTCAACACTATTAGTAATATGATCCTTAATTACTTTCTTAGTACCAGTGATCTTTGCTTTGTCTGTCCACAGCAATGGAACAACTTTTTTTAACCCCTCGAAATGGCTCATTCTGGCAGTCTCCTAAAGTTATTTAAGATACTAGTGTAATTGTCCGTAATAGGATTTAAACCCTGCAGAGCTACGTAAATATCGCTTACAGGCTTAAATGTAACACTGGTATCACCCTCGTTTAGTGATTGAATGTTAGTAGCACTATCACTATCAAGAAAACCATTTACCTTAATTGCTTGAACTGCCATGCTAACCACTACAGTTGATAATTCATTAGGCAGTTCATCAATTGGAATATTACAGTAATTAGCAATATCATTCATAATTTTATCAATTGTAAAGTCAATGATTTCATCATAATTAGGATTTTCATCATTGTTAGGAATTAACAACTTAACTTGACTAACAATACGCTCTTTGTCCATTCAATCACCACTTTACTATTTTACTAAAGCTAACAATTCATCTTTCGTGGTCTTACCAGCATAACTGATACCATGCTTATCTAAGTAAGCTTTGATTTCTTCAACAGTATTACTAGAAGTTGGCTTTACTTCAGCGGCAATGGCTTTCTTCCCAAACTTTGATGAATCTGCTAAATCCTTAACACCAGTAACGGCACTAACAACGGCTTCATAACCTTTTGTTTTAGTACTTAATAAGAAAACATCATCGTATGACTGTTCATAGTACAAGTAATTACCAGAAGTTGAGGCAGATGGTTGGTCAAACCCAACAAATGAGTACTTTTCAGGTGCGATTTGAACGCCGTTGCTAATTAAGAACAGGTCAATTTGCTTAGCATCTGACTTAAGCTTTGAACCAACAGTAAAGTCAAACGCAGTTTGCATCAAGTCTGATGGCACGACATTAATGGTTACTTCATCCAATGAGTGAACTGTACGAGTAATAGCTGAGGGGTCAGAAATAACCACAGTACGGTTCAGAGCATCTGCACGCTTCAAGATTGAGTTCGTTTTTGGTGTCACGTAAAGAATGCGTCCTTGAGCAGGAATACGAGCTTCATCAAAGTTACTCATCATTTCATCGAACAACTTAAGAATGTTTGTTTCGTCAACTGTTTCAGTGTGAATACTGTCTTCACCATCATATTTAACCTTTTGTTGGTATAACTTAGAAAACATTTCTCTATCCTTTTCAGGCATCTTTGAATCTAAGTTAAATTGTCTAGTGATGTTAGCAATTGAAACCACCATATTAGTTTCATCAACATCCAATGGATCTACAAGAGTATCCCAGTAACGTTCATTGGTTAATTCGTATTCGTCCCAATCGTTGCTGTAGTTAACCGCTGGGGCTGTAATAGTTCTACGTTGACGGTCTTTACGTCCTGCGGTAATTGCAAGACGTGGCACCTTAATATGTTTAGCACCATCAAACTTCACCATCGCATTTGAAGGTGAATTCCATAAATCCGCACTGTATAAGTGACCATTATAAAAAGCTTGTTGCACTGCACTTTGGTATGCATCAGCATAGTTAATAACGTTTCCCATTTAATAAATCTCCTCTATTTCTTAAAAACATCAACCATAGCTTGAACTGAATCAGTAGTAGCAGGTGTTCCGTTGCTTGGTTCATAGTTCTGCTTAATACCTTCATCAAAAATATATGGAGCAGTTTGGTGAATTTCTTTAATTTGTTCATCCAGTCCTGATAGGTTACCTTGTTCATCAAACTTAACCTTGTCCATATCCAAGAAACCTCTGATTGCTTTAGTGTCTCTGACCTTGCTTGCATTTAAAGCACGGTCAACAGCACTAGTAAGACGTGTTTGATTTAATTTATTAGTAAGATCTGCCGTGTCATTCTTATACTTGTTTTCTAATTCCTTGTATGAGTTTGATAATTCTTCATTATCCTTAGCATTCTTACGTAAATTCTTTAAATCCTTATCACGTTCAGCAATTTGAGCTTTCAAAGCATTGTTTTCTTCAATGATTTCATCATTGCTGGACTTAGCATTATTAATATCTTCACCATTCAAGTCCATAACAGCTTTGATTTGATCTTCATCAAGTCCTAAATCTTTAAGTTGATTTCTTTTCATATAAATTCTCCTTACCTTTTACACGTTTTCTACGAGTTCGCCTCTCACAAGGCATACAAAAAGAGCAGTTTTACGACTTACTCAGGTCAAACAGTTATTAATGTAATGTCCAATAAACATTAATTCCAAATGTGTCTTTCATAAAATTAACAAACCACACGGCTATTAGAGTTCCTATAATTGAAAGCATTGTAAAAGCAATTACTACAAGTAAGACTTGCAATGCAATTGTAAACCACTCACTACAGCGTATTTTGTTCCATAGATTATGCATAATTCACCTCAAAAATGTAAGGAATGTAAGAAAATGTAAGGTCTCTCGTCCTTACTCCCCCAACGGTTTCAGCTGTAAGGTTAGCGGGTGGTAGCTTTTTTCCATTGTTCAAAGGTCATATTCCGTGTCCATTTGCCTTTTCCAGTAATTGGATCACGATACCACCTTGTTGGAATATCAGGCAAGTCTTTAATATAAGGAACTGTAGTGCATCTACAGTATGGATGCATCAAAGGATAATTAATACCTTCTTGCTTGTCCTTAACATTAAAGACACGTTCATCTAAACGAGCGCAAACTTCGCAAGTATGAGTTTCTAACGTTGCTAAGTATTGATATTGTTCAATATCTGAATCCTTATAGAACCTAGCCGTGGCTTCTTCTGCAGCGTGTCCCATTTCAGTAACAACTAAACGATGGATATTGGATTTGACTATACCTTGAAATTTGTCTCTTAGCATTCGTTCAATACGATTGTAAGAATATCCTAAAGCAGTTGACCTAAACATGGTGTCAGTTAACACTTCAGGCATTACTTTTGTGTAATTGTTCCAAATTCTTTTACTAAAATCACTGCCTTGCCAAGGTTGGTAAACAATATCCTTTAATTCTTGTTCATTAAAGTGGGCGAAGTTAACATCTAAGCTACCTGCTACTAAATATTTGTTGTAATTTTCCAATAGGTAAGTATCTTCATACCGTTTGGCTAACTCAACAGCCATGGTTTTTTCTTCATCAAGAGCATATCTGGTAGCCAGTTCTTGATATTGCTTATACAGTTCCCAAAGTCTAGCGATTCTGGACTTGTAGTAGGCGGAGTTCAATTCTTTTTCGAAGCCGCCAGCTCTAGCCTTGGCTTCAAACTCCGCTAAAGTCATGTCAAATTTAGAAGTATCAATAGATTTTAAATAATCAGCCACCTCTTTAAGTGACTGATTATTCTCTTTAGCATATTTAGTTACCCATTTTTTTGATTCTTTGATAAATTCATTTTCAAGATCTTTAAGACGAGACCGCATAGCAACTTCATATTCAGCAGTGGAAGCCATCTCTTTTTGCTTAGCTAAAAGAGCACGTTTTCTCCAGTATTCTTGTGAGTTCATGGTTAATCACTAGGCTTCTTATTTGCCTTATTTAGCTTATTAGGAGCGGTTTTATCATCATCTAAGTAATCTTCACCATCATAATTATTAAAGCCCTGAGACGCTCTAAAACCGTCACTATTTTGAATGTCTTCTTTTTGATATTTAAGTTCTTGTTGCCAATCATCAACAATTGGATTTGCTTTAGCAATTGCTTCTCTGCTTGAATAATTGGCGACAGTGGCAACCTCTTGAGCCTTAGCTAAATCATCTTGTACTTGAGTTCTAGTCCAAATCTGAGAGATTTTAAGACTGTCAGCATCTATGATACCTAAATGGGTCATAATGGCTCTTACAAGCTGACTAATACCGCGTCTGAAGTTTGATTCTGTAATACCAGCCTTTAGTTCCAAATGTGAATATAGCATTTTAATTGCTACACCGCTAGCATTGCTATTCTTAAAGTTAGCAGGATCAATGCCTTGACCATACAAGAAGATATTTTCTTTGGTGGTCTGCAACACTGAATTTCTGGCTTCAACCGGAATATCAATCTGTAAAGTATCAATTCCTGATTGATCACCATTACCTGCGTTATTAAATTTAACAGCCTTGTTTTCTTTCAGATCATGCATGAACTTATCAAGCGATGTGCCACCATAATTCTTTAATACCAGCACCACCTGCTGGATATCATCAATATCATTTAGGAAGCCATTATAAATGTCATCATAGGCATCAATTAGACCCTTGCATTTCTTAAGCTCTGATAACTTAAGTTTGTTTTTAGGGAATGCAATGAACGGTACACGTCCAAAGTCATGTTTTAATACGTTGCTTACACCAGTTTCATAACCGGCACTCATATCATAACTAGTAATATTGTTATATGGTTCAAGACTATCAAGACTTGTGGTTGGTTGTTTTAAAAAAGTAGCCTCTTCATCGTTCCAATATTCATGAACCGTAAATAGCTTACCAGTATCAGAATCTAACTGCTTGTATGATCTTAATATACCTAACAATTTATTGTCTAAAGTAGTTGAATAAATTGGAGTTATCTGATTAGGTGGAATAATTGCATATCTGAAATTATTATCTTTATCAATCCAGTAATGAAGCCATGCAACACCAGCATTACTAGCATCAATTACTAAGTTACTTACAGTTAAGGCAAAATCATCGCCTAAAACTTCAGCGATATTTTTATTATATTTTTCATTGCTTACATCAATCTGAGGAGGAACAGTAGCCACATACCCCGCTTCTTGATCTACCAACAGTTGATAAAAATTAGATGGAACGCGGTTATCAGCATGGCGCAATGGGTCATCCTTACCGTCCTTGTTTAGTTCAGCGTCACCATTATTTTTTTGGGTAATATCAGTTTCATTTCTATAATATTTCAATGCTTTTTCATAACTATTTAAAAAGCCGGCGCGTTGTGTGCTGGTATTTTTGATCAGTTCTTGCATTTGCTTTAACTCCAAGGGATATAACCTCCTCCTTTATAGTGTTCTGAATAAATCCCATACCTTAAGCAGTCCTCACTATCATCATCTTTTTTAATTGGGGCTTCCTTTTTATCGTCCCAAACATAATTGAAAATAGTGTTCAACAAGTTAGGCGCTTCATCTTTGTTAATAATTAATTTTCCTTGTTTGAAATAACTATCTACAAACTCTAAGCCACTTAATACATTTTTATTAGCATTAATGCAATTAATACCGTTAGCTTGCATTTGATTTACATAATCAACGCGAGCTGAATCAGCCCAAAAGACGATATTCCCATATTTTTGTTTAATTTCTTTAGCAATATCTATCCAATAATCAATGAATCTATGCTCATGTGCCCATTCCTTAATCAAATAGGATGTGCCTTTGTCATCATCACCAAACAATTGAATAACTCCTTTGTGTCCTTTGCCAAAACCCCAGTCAATTGATGCATAATATTTAGTCATTTCTGGTAATTCTTCAGTCGTAACAGTCATAGTGTTCATGTTGAAATCACTAAATATTTGACCCTCAGCACTAACCCACTTGCCATAGATCATCCGATCTGTATACATTCCAGAAGGCGTAGCAGCTACTAAAGAATCAACATAATCTTTGGATAAAAAAGTATTATCAAAGATTGTAAAATTGAATACTTTAATACGTGCCTTAGGGTCTTTGTTGTCCAAGTAATCTGTCTTAATAAAATTTGTAGGACTATCTGGATTACTGGTTATTAGGATTCTTGCCCCATTAACAGAACAACGGTTAATTATTTCTTGGAATACGCCTTGATCTGCTAAAGTTGCCTCATCAATCAAAGCACCATAAGCAGTAGCACCACGAATAGAACCAATACCACGGATTGAGCCGGTATAAGCGGGAACAATTTCAACTCCCAGCAATGAATAATGACCATGCCTATCAACAGGGATGCTGATACCGAATTCATTTTCAATTGAAGCAATGATGTTTGTATAAATCGAGTTACTAGAATATCCAGCTAATATATAAATTGGTCTTTTAATATTGTTTTTCTTTGCTAATTTTGCGACCCGCTTTAATTCAAGCAATAGCATCCAATTTGAAATATATGTTTTACCTGATCGAACCGCGCCAATCAAAAAAAGATACTTCCAATCATCATTCAAATAAGATTGAAGTACCTTTTGTTGTTTCTTTGTAAATAAATCGTTCAATGCCATGCTACTTTTTGTCGCTTTCACTAATCAACTTATTCATAAGCTCATCAAGTTTATCATCGCCCTCGCTGCCTAAACGTTCCGCGACATTTGCCCTTGCTTCAGCAACACGTGCATCCGCATTAGCTTTACGGATTCTAGCCTTATCAAGCTCTGGAGTTGAGTTATCTGAAAGCTGACCGCCCATCTTTAAAATTGCTATCGCTGATTGCATTTGTACCATTTCTGACTTGGCGTGAATCATTAAATAATAAAGGTGTTTTAACGCTTTAGGAACATAAGTATTTTTTACTGTAATTTTCAAATACTGTTCTTTAGCTGCTATAAATAATTCATCATTTTTCCAGTTACGAATAGTTCTATCTGTTCTTTCAACTAGTTTTCCTATTTGTTCCTCTGTTAAATCATCTTCAACCATTGATTTAACAGCTGTTTGCTTTCTTCCATCTAGTTCAAAGAAAGGACCTTTACCGGAAATTTTAGGAAACTCACTCACACCAGATCACCACCGCCTTTTTCTTGAAAATATTTAAGCCACTTACCATTTCTTTAATCAAAGCTAAGCATTTTCGATTCTTTGCTTAGCTATTTCAAAATATTCTTTATCAAGTTCCATGCCAATAAAATTGCGTTTTAATTGTTTAGCAGCCACACCAGTTGAACCACTACCCATTGTATTGTCTAAAACTGTCATACCCTCGTCTGTATATGTCTTAATCAAATACCCCAATAATTCTACCGGTTTTTGAGTTGGGTGTACTGTCTTGAATACATTGTTGAATTTTATTGTCGTTGCGGGGTATCTTGTGCCTTTATTAATAGTCAAATGATCTACTTGATATTTGCCATAATTACTAGAACTGGCGTGTTTTTTAGTAATATATGGCTTCCCTGCTCTCATTTGTGGGTTATATGTTGGCAAATGTTTATAAAACACACAAATACGCTCCGTATTTTTTAAAGGCATACGTTTCGCATTTAAAAAGCCACGTGATTTGCTTTTTATCCATATCCAGTCATAACGATAAAGCTTTTCGTCTGCTAATCTAAGATGACTTGCAAATGGTTCATCACCAAAAAGCAAAATTGCACCATGATCTTTGATAATTCTTTTATATTGTTCAAATAATGGCTCCAGTGGAATAATTGAATCCCATTCATTGCGTGTTATACCAAAGGGCAAATCACATAAAATAAGGTCTATTGAATTATCTTGAATAGTTGGCAAAAGTTTTAAGCAATCGCCTTGTAATAGTGTTTCTGTCATTTACATTCATTTGTCCTTTTATTGAATCGTCATATAGTTTGTGTGCATTAGTGACTGTCTTTATAAAATCACTGGCAATTTTTTTAGTTTTATATCGTCATTTAAATATCCTACACAAAAAGACAAGCGTTAAACGCCTGTCTTAAATACCTCTGCTAATAAATTTGTTCTTTTTCAAGGAGGACAATTATTGAAGTAGCAAGGTTTGCGAGGACATAGAAAATGAACCTACAACCTTAATAATTAATTTTGATGCTTTTAAATAAAATAAGACATTTTCTATGTTCTCACTAAAGCCGTGATGAGACTTACACCCATACCACTGAGACCAACAGGTCGAACGTGTCTTTTTACTCATAAGAGTTTTCACGGCTTAAGGATGATGCAGGTCTCACAACCTGCTCCGTGCGCACGGCTTAAAGTCAATTGAATTAAGAACTACAACGCATTTATCATCCTAGAAAAACTTTAGATTGTCAGTAATCGAAAATATATTAAGAGGTATTTCTTAATTTTTCGACAGTACTAATATAACAGGTAAACAGTACACATAGCGTACACTCTTTGTACGTAATTAGTACTCATTTTGTGCGTGGATAGTACACATTTAGCTTTACCGGTTCATCAACATGATTCTTTAATTCCCAACCTTCAAAGCTTGAAGCAAAAACTAATAATGCTCTTTGTCGCAATTTTGCGAAGGAAGTATGTTCTTTATAAATCACTGTTTGGACATCAATCCAATGATCATGTTTAATGTAAAGACCAATTAATATTTTTCTAGAAACCGGATCTATACCACGATTCAATGCATCATTTATTGACTTAACAATGTTCTGTGCATCAATACCATTAATTAACTTATTTTCCTGATTATTATTGAAACTGCTACCAGATGGAGCATCAGATAAATTAGGACTTGATAAGTCAATTAATCTACTTCCAGCAAGCAAAACTAATCTTTCTACATGATTTTTGAAGAATCTATCTACTTCTTCACAAGTTTTCTTTTTATTCAGTTCTGGAAGCAACTCTACATTTTTCATATAGATTCTCCTTGATAGTCATCAAATCCATAGCCTATTAACCCTCCATCAACTATTTGACGCGCTTCAGATACTGATCTAGCAATTCCATGAATCACATTATGAGATGTAAGGAATTCATGAAATCTAATTTGATCTGGTCTAGGTTTGCCTGTTTTTGATTTAACTTCAATGAAAAATATTTGATTATCAACCCAGCGAAAGCCCATTAAGTCGGGGAATCCTTGCGGCAGTCCCGTATCAAACCAGCGATGATCAATCGTTTGCACTTTACCTACATTAGTTCTAAAAACGCTACATTTGTGTTGTGACAAAGCCACTTGAATTTTTTTCTGTATAGAATGTTCTGATTCCATAAAAATCTTCTTTCTAGACATATTTCCATCTATAGCCTTTATGCATGTTACGTTCTCCTCTACAACAAGCACAAACATTTCCATAACTAAAGCCGGCTCGTGCACATTCATGAGCTGAAGGCCAAACATGTACTACTTGCCCATCTAAAGTTAATTGAATAACTTTCTTCCCTCTTTTTTTAGCAACCTTTTTATTTCTAGCCCCATAATTGTCATTATATTTCGCTGTGCACCATTCAAGATTTGAGGCTTTATTATTAGTTTTATCTTCATCTTTATGGTTCACCTGAGGATAATTATTAGGATTAGGTATAAAAGTTTGAGCTACTAAACGATTTATTCTAAGATTTTGGCTTTTCTGATTTTTAGATATATTAACAAACAAGTAACCATCTTTAGTTTTGCCAGGAGAAATTATTTTTCCTTTTCTAAAAGATTTGAAGCCTTTATTAGAATGATTTACAAATCTATCCAAGCTACGAACTCTGCCCAAATTACTGATTTCATACCATCCTTCATATTTTTTTATTGGTTTCCAAATTTCATGCTCTTCACTAGCCATATCAAATACCCCTAAACATTAATACAATCAGAATAATAAACCACCAGCTTATAATCATTAGCATTTAATCACCCGACCTCGCCCGTAATATTTATAAATTGCATCAACAGCAGCTTCATAAGTTTTGAATGTACCTAAATTGCATTGATAATTATCTTCCCACCACAGTTCGAAAGATCCAGCATTAGTTTCAACTACATTTAAGATTGGAGTACCATCAACACAAGTAATATAAAATGAACTCATTATTTTTCCTCTATTTCTCCTATCCAGCCTCTATCGGCTTTTCTCAAGTCACTTACTAACTTGCTTGCTCTTTCAAATAGCCAACCTAATTTAGATAATTGCTGATTATTTGCTAAAATCCCAAAAGGCATTATATCTGTATTTTTTACGTCTTCAATACCAATTCGAAAAACAGTATCAAATTCATTTTCAAAGACCATATCAATTTTTATGGTTTCATGATTTACTACTTCCTGATTTGCTTTAAATCCATGATCAATTACTTCATCCACAAACTCATAAATCAGTTTTTCTTTTGTTTTAACAGTCTTAATCTCACTCATTGCTATGCCTCCTCCAGTATGTAGATCATTTCAAATAGCTTGTTGAATAACCAATCAAGGTCGGCATTGCTTTGCTTGATTGATGGGAAAATGTGAATGTAGTTGTCAAAAAAATTTATTTCTAGAATAGGAACTTCACTTTCGTCAGCTATTGCCAAAGACATGAAGAATTTGTCCGGCGTGAAAGTTGGGCTGCATTCAAAGTTCCAATTCCTAGCTTCACCAATAAAGTCTCTAATTATTTTGCTTTCAATTTCGTCCATCTTTAATACCTCACTTGTTCGTTAGTCATTACTTAATTTCCTCCCACACATAGGACAATAAAGTATGCCTGTTTCATCACCATCCGACGAATAAAGCTCATTGTCACTATGTAAAGTAACTAAGACAAAGCAACCGTTTTGCTGCTTTAAATAAGCATATTCAACCCAATCTTCCCACTCTGAGTCATACATCTCTTCTTCAGGAATGTACTCACCACTGTAAATCTCAGCTCCAATATTATCAGGATGTTTAAAATTACAATAAATGCACTTATTTTCGTTCATTATTTTTCATCCCTTGTTCGCAACATTTGACAATCTCATGTGCTAGACCATCAATTTCTAAGTAGTCAGGCTTAAGCTTATTAACTTTCTGCATGATCATCATTGCTAAATTGCTGATATTTTCATCAGTATGATAATTAAAACCATATCTAATACCCATCTGCTATCACCTCTGCATGAATATTCTCTAATCCATAAAATTTTTCTGATTGAAAATCCTTATCGCTACCCCAACAATGAGCTTTTAAACCAGTAACCTGTTTCTTATATAACTTATGAAAAGCTTTAACTGTTGCTTTTTTTAAATCCCAATCACAGTAAGTAATGTCATCATCGCACTCAGGATCCCATAAAACGTAATTTCTATGTTTTTGCATGGCTACGTTTAAAGTTAAATATTCTTGATTCTTTATGCTTTCTAAGACTTTTTTGATTTGGTCGATTGGCTCTTCTACAAACAAAGTCATGGAATTAAAGCCGATTGTGATAATTACTGCAGTATGCGGACGGTATTCTGTTAATGCCACTTTATCTTCTGTCATTTTCATGCTCCTTAAGGTATTTCAAGCCAAAATGCCATCATAAATCGTGACTTTCATGCGACTCCATTATGCAAGGTAATAACCTTGTTTTTTAACTTTTTCCCATTGTTCAATAGCAAATATTTTATGCACTTTCTGTATGTTGCCATAACAGTCTACTAAGCCATCAAAGCTAACAAATCCTTTACCGTCATATTCAAAAGGAACTTCTTGACGTGATAATTTTCTTATTTGATAGCCTGGTTGAATGTAATTTTCAATTAGATTCATTTTCATGCTCCTTTTTAATTTTCTTTATTATCAAATTTCTTTAATAATCGTCTTTCTTTTTCATTCCTTGCACCACACTCAATGATTGCCGCCAAGTATTCATTTTGGAGAAAGTCCCTCCAAAAGTTATCGGATTTAGGCTCTCTAAGAACCTTATCAATTCTTACTATCATCGGCATAACGGTCTTAATAAAATCAGCTTCTGTAGCGCAATTTAAATGGGCTACTTTAAAGCTGATCTGCTGGCTTGTAAACAACTTGAGACTATCCAATGAATAGGCTTGAATAACTATTCCTTTTGCGTTTGGAATAGGCACAAAGAAAAAATCAAAGCCGTTGATAGTAATAGGCGCGCCCCAGCTAATTAGCCATTTACCATCTCTATCAACTTCATAAGCTGTCCTTTCTCCAACTTGGATTGGCACCATTCTTTTAACTCTTTTTAAATTCATTTTCATGCTCCTCTTTAGCATCATCCAGTAAGCCGAATAATTCATCAGAATCCAAATCAATATCTGATAAATGTTTCATTGCAGTTTCAAAATCATCCCGATCTACCGCACTTCTAACAAATTTAATTGAATCTTCAATATATGAAATATGAACATACATTTCATCTTTACTCATCTTCATGCTCCTTAAGATATTTCAACCCCAAAATGCTATATCCTGCCATATCTAGTAACGTATCCTCTAAACTTTCATCATTTTCTTTAAGTTCATTACGTTTAATTAGTGAAGAAATTCGATTAAATTTATCACCTAACCGAATCTTAAGAACTAACAAGCCATCTTCATCAAGTGATTTACTGAATGAATCACCATAAGCGAGATTTTTCTGTTGCAGAACATTTGCTAAATAATCTGTATATTCTAAAAATTTATTGTCCATTGTATTTAATACCCCGTTTGGCATATTCAATAATTTCATTAGCTAGTTGTTCAATCTTCAAGTAATCAGGCCGAAGCCTGAGAGTATTTCTTTCAATTTTATGAGACAAATCCAAGATATCGTCATAAATTTGATATTTGTACATGTTTAATCATCCTTTCTGTTTGGTAAACTAGAATCATCTCGCAAGTGGGAGGTGATTTTAAGATGGATAATTTAAGTTTTTATGATTGGCTTAGTTTTATTGATGGCGATGAATCACCGGAAGGCGATTTCGCACATGATGCTTTAAAAGATTCTTCATTTCCTGTAAATGCAACATCGTGGGAACCAATTGAAAAGCATTTAGAATTACACGGTGAAGACATTGTGGAAATTGCTAAAGGTCTTTTTAAGACTTATGCAAAAGAAACACACCATCAAAATTAATAGGCTTATCCCTGTTCTCATATTTACGTTTCAATTCAAATTCCTTATAGAGTCCGACTGGAATCTGAGTTAAAACTTTTCTATCGATCAGTTCTTGAAGTAAATCTTCAGAGCTGATCTTTTTTAATTCGTACATTATAGAACACCTCATATAATCGTTTAATTTGTTTATTTGCTTCTTCTTTATCGTCATAATCAATTAATCTGATAATTCCATCTTTGTTCACCCACACAGGTGGTGGGTTGTGATATTTAAATTCGATCTTGGTACCGTCACTGTAATACCAATTATTTTTTGTGCAGTATATTTTCTCCATCATTTACGAACATGTGTTAAGCTTTTAAATCACTTTCTTGTATTTCTATAATTTTGGACAGGTTTTGGACAGACTTTGGACAGGTTGAAAGTAGGCCAAACATTACAGCCACAATGAAATGGACAGGTTGGAATACTTTTTTAATAAAAAGAGTTTAATAAAAAAGAAAAATAAATATATAAAAAAGTTATTTTTTTTAAGATCTAACTTGTCCAAAAATTGCATGCTTTTCTTACTGTCTCAAGGCATTGGACAAGTTTTAAATCCTGTCCGATTCTGTCCATTTTAATTGTTGAAACCGAACTGTTGATTAGTTTTTAAATCCAGTCCTAAATAGTAGGTGCCATTCGACCTTCTCTTTTTAAATCTCTTACCAATTTCTATCCCAAACTTAGTATTAGACATTCCGTCCCAGTTGTTAGTTTCTTCAGCCCATCTTCTGTAAGCATTGAATAATTCCGTACCTTTAACCTTATATCCATCTTTTTTAATACAACATTCGCCGATAAACGCTTCAATAACATCCATCTCTTCACGGTAATCTTGACTAGCTTGTTTAATAACTTCTGGCGGATTTAAGCCTTCTCTTTGCCACATCATCGCTCCATCAATAGCCCATTTTAAAATTCCCATTGATTCGGCTTTTAACTTATCTTCTAAATTTTTATCAATGTTTTCTTTCTTTACAGTATGGGTGAAAGGAATGATTATTAATCTTCTCCAAATACCCTCATCTGTTCCATAGATTTTAGGCATATGGTTAGTAGCCATCCATAATTTAAATACTGGATCAAATTCAAAATCACGGCCATAAGAATATCTAGCTACTAAAGTATCTCCACCTGTCATCTGCTTAATTAGAGATTCGTCAATTCTGTCGCCCTCGTTTGCTTCACTAGAAACAACTAATCTAGCTCCTTCAAGTCGTGCAATGTCTGAAGTTGGACCCTGACCAATACTAATGTGTTTTTGCATAATAGTGGTAGCGTTCATAGTTTTAGCATAAGAACCTGAAATATACTTGATGATATTTAAAAGTACAGACTTCCCGTTTCGACCGTTGCCAAACAAAATGAACATTACTTGTTCAGCATTTGAGCCAGTTAAGGAATAACCAACAATTTTTTGAATAAAATGAATAAGTTCCTGATCATTTTGAAAAGTTTGATTTAAAAATTCAACCCATAAAGGACAATCAACTTTTTCTGTATAGTCAACGCCTGTTTCTTGAGTGAACATTTTCTTATAATCATGATCATGCAAAGTACCATTAGTTAAATCAATATAGCCTGAAGGAGTATTCAGCATCATCTTTTCTTTATCCCACTGACTATGCAAGACAGGTACTAAGTGTTTAATTTCATTGATCATGTTTACCTTACTGGTTCGAGAACGCTCTTTCTTGATAAACTTTTGCCATGCTTTTTGAACCTCGTCTTTATCAGCATCATCCTGAATAACGAGCGATTCATTTTTAAGATTATTTATCACTTCATCAGCTGCTTTTTCAATCAATCCTTGATTGTCTTGCTCCCAGTATGAACCGTTGTATGCATACCACATCTTATCGGTCATAGAATACAGAAAACTGTGTGGAAGTTGATCCAAAAAACGTTGTGCCATTCCCATATCATCCCAGGAACGAGGCGGCACTTTTTTCTTACTTTCGCTTACTTTATTAAATCCATAAACATCTTTAGCTTCTGCATCCCTGCTATTAAAGGTATTTACTGTGTCATTAATAGCCTTGTTTAAAGTTGCAATTCCATATGTGGTAGCGCCGCGTTTTTCATCCCATTTGTCTCTCATAAGACTGGAATTCCTAAAAATGGTATCCATTTTCTGGAAGTTCTTGCCAGTCCAAAATGCTAGATCATTGGCGAAAGCCATATCAGCTTCCGAATGGGAAGTATAAAGTTGCTCCCAACCGCCTTGCATAAACAATTTATCTCTTTGCCCTTTTGCAGATGTAAGCATGCAATTAATAATTTCACTTACTGGTAAATCACTTATTGGCTGATCTTGAAAAATGGAAATGTTAATGATCTTATCTTTACCAAAGAGAAATTCATAGAGTTTTTTCATTTCAGTTTGATTTAAAGACTGGATTTTATTAGGTCCTATGGTGTTACCCGTTAAAGCGAAGAACCGACCTGACTCATACATTTCATAATTAGCTTTTCTTCTGCGTTTGCCTGGAATCTTCCCTTTAAAAATTGCATGAATGCCTTTACCAGATTGTGAAACTTCCATATATGTATCACTGGTAAATTTCTTAAATTTTGATACTAAAGTTTCAGGCGCACCAGCTAAATAATCTTGTAAGTCATTATTGATATTATCAATATCTAGACCTACATAGCCATTAGCAAAGTAAAAAGCTAAACCATCAGCGTTATCAAATTTATCTAAAGCTCTTAATGCTGTATCAAATTCAGCCCAAGTGGAGGGATCATTAGATTTGCCTAAAGTCCCATCATAAGCATTAAGCGGTATCTTAGTGTTTTTATGCCGTTCAGGTACGTATTTAAGATGAAATAATCCCCATTGTTTAAGATGTCTTAGTTCTTTAGGTATATTTTGATAATTAAAATTTGTCATCTAATCATCTCATCATTAAAATGGTAAATCGTTATCAGAATTCTCGATTGTATTGCCTGTTTCCTTAAATGGATCTACATTTTCTTTAGATCCTTGAAGTGGAAAATCAGTTGTCCTAAAGCTGCTTGCCCAAACTTGATTTCTTTTAATAGTTTTTCCTTGATATTCAGATTCATCAATATCTACTTTTACCTTTACTGGTTTGCCTACTAACTTATTTGTCCAATCATCCCAATCTTCAACTGGAGTATTTTCAGGATAACCAGCGGCTTTCATAATGTAATTAAGGTCAGATGGATCATATTTGCCAGTCTTTTTACGCTTCCAAACATTGACAAAGACAATGCGGTTATGTTGCTTGCCATTAGTATCTGGCAGAGCTTTGTCCAAGTCTTTTCTGATTCTCAAATTGACTTTGATATATTCAGTGCCACCAGGTGTTGCATCTGGTCCGGTAGCATCGATAACACATTCATAAATTCCCTCTGGAACAACTGAATTTCTATCCTTTAAATCCTTGTAATTAGTTGTAAATAAAGCCATTTTTTAAATTCCTTTCTTTCATTAACGAATTAATCCCATTTGTTTACCGCGATAATAAGCCCAACCAGGCTTATATCCTTTTGCTTCGGCATATTCAGATAATTGCTTCATATTGGTAAACTTACTAGGGTCTTGAGTTAGTATGTATTTTGTTTCAAATAATTTATTATGTTTATCTGGTGAATCTAAAATTTCCATTTTGGTATCGTCTTTAAGATTTAGCTTTTTGCTAGTCTTTTTCTCTACAGGGATTTCTTCACCACAGATGGGGCAAACCTTGCAACCAGCTAAAATAACTGCAAAACAGAATGGACATGTTTTTATAGCAAGAGAGCTTTCAGAACTAGGCTTTTTTCTACTTGAAACTGTCCAATTCCTATCATCTCTAGGAAATCCAAAAGGAAATTTTTTAGTAATTTCTTTCATTTCTCCATTAGAGGAAAAAGTTTTTACTTTAATTTTTTCTTCTGCTTGAAAATTATCAACGTGATCAATAATGATTGCTTTTTTATTAGGCTGATACCTCATACACCGCATAGCTTGTTGTAAATATAAAACCAAGCTCTTGGTTGGTCTCAGCATAATTACGCAAGAACAGTCTGGTACATCAAAACCTTCAGAGATTAGATCAACATTTACTAAGATCTTTATTTTTCCTTGCCTAAAGCTATTCATAATTTCATCACGTCTTTTTTTAGAGGTTTTAGAATCAACTTCTACAGCTTTATAGTTGAAACTATTAAATTGGCTGGCAATTAAATTAGCACTATGAATGCTTGGTGCGTAAACGATGGTTTTTCTATCTTTAGCAAATCGTTTATAAGTTTCGATCATATTGCCAAAATTAACAGATTTAATAAAGTTATCCATAGAGTTTTTGGTGTAGTCACCAGTAGAACTCGTTTTTAATAAGTGATTCTCTCCTAGTGATCTTGACACATAGATATAATCCGCTAATCTGTGATGGTCAATCAGCCATTGAACCTGTGGACCTCTTATCATTTTGGTATAAATATCTTCAAAGCCCATGCCATTCATTCTCCATGGAGTAGCTGTAAAACCTAAACGAGGGACATTTTTAAAATAATACAATATTTTTATATAAGAGCTTGCCCTTGTGTGGTGTGCTTCATCAATAATAATTAATGATGGCTGTGGTAATTCACTTACGTGATTAGCAATCTTCATCACGGTATTTATTGTGCAGAGTTCTAAATTAACTCCTTCTTTTTTGAAGGTATTTTTTATTTGATTAACCAGTTCTTTTCGATGAACAAAGAACAAAACACGATTATTTTTTAATGTTGTTAATTTGGCAATCTCAGCAATCACAACAGATTTACCGCTCCCTGGTGGCGAAACAATCAATACACCTTTATTTCCTTGTGCCAATGCATCTCTGGTTTGATTTACAAGATTTCGTTGATAATCAAATAGCTGATACATTTTACTCAGGGCTTTCCACTTCAAACTCAAATAATTCATCAGCTTTACAAGCCGTACGTTTGTCTAAACGATTTTTAGCATAAACCGCATTGTTTCCTTCCAAAATGAAGCCACGTTCTTCTGTCTTTGGATTTACAATCATACGAGCGACAATATCAGTTAGACCCATAAATCCATTAATCACGTTGTCTCTTATATCGGGAACAAATTGTGTAAATGATTGACCAGTTTCAGACGTAACTTCTCTTTGCCGTTCCCAAGCTGTTACTAGAATATTTAGATCACTTTGATAAATTGCACTAATTAATCGTGTGAAGTAATTAGTCCAAGCTGAATAATCTTGTAGTTCATTATTAATTCCTGATTTAGTACTACGTCCACGTTCAACAAACCAGTCTCGTTGCAAACTTGAAACATTGTCAATTACTAGATTCTTATATTCTTTAGTAATTTCTGGTAAATCATTTTTTATGAATTCATTCATTTCTTCAATTGGCTTTGTTCTGTCAAGCATACCAACATCAATATCTTCGCCTGCTAACACCTTTGAAGAATTATCTAGATCAAAAACAAAAGTTTTACCTTTTAAACATTTAATAGTAGAGGTCTTACCAATTCCTGGTTTGCCATAAATACAAATTCGCCAATTTTTCGAGCGACTCTCTTTTTTCATATTTAATCTTTTCACAATTTTCACCTATCCATCCATAACTTAACTACCATATTAAACGACGGATAATCATCTCTTTTAACAGCTCTCTTACCTAGATAGCGAAGCTGCGCTTCAAAACTTTCATGGTGCCTATAAGCTAGTCTGTGAACAATTATTTTAGCTAAATATTCATTATCCGCTTTAGCGGCACGATCAAATATTTTAGCTAGTTCCGTATTTGATAAGCCTTTAAGACTAATTTTCATAAAACACTCTCAATCTGCTTTAAATCTAATCTGACTGCTTCAACATAATTCTTGATAACTGCCGGATTACCTGACTTAACGATTTCTTTTAATCCAAAAATTGCATCATTAACAGAATCTTCAATCATTTCTGATTTACGTTTGATCTCTTTTCTTTGATCATCCAAAAGTTTCTGGATTTTACAAGCCATTTCGTAATCGGTAATTTGATTATTTTTATTTGAAGCTTCAGCAATTTGATATAACACAATTTGTGGTGTCATCATTGTTTTTCTGCAGATAAGTAAAATTTCGTCCATAGCATGATTAACATCATTTTGTTTAGCAAATTTGCTAAAGCCTTGCATTTGCTCTGTAATATCAATTTCTGCTTTAATCATTTGATTGTAGTTCTCCTATTGCGTTTCAAATGTGCACCACTGATTGACTTGCCTGCCTTAAGATCTTCATAGATTCTCTTTTTATCTGGTCTAATAGCTTCAGTGCGAATGATATAATCAATTGGTAACTTCTTGGTTTCCTCAACAATTACAGAATCCCTATAGTTACGAGGCTTAAGAATGTGGTTTTCAGTTTGGATTTCTTTATGACCACTATCATCAATAGCTTTGGTAAGAAATTCTTGAAGTCTTTTATTTTGATTTTTAATAGAAGTTTCAACTTCTGATAATTGCTTTATTTTTTCTTTAAGCCAATTAAGTTTCATACTGTTTTCTTCAATCCAAGTGGCTACGTTATCAAGTTTTTCATTTCTTGGAAGTTCCAAACTTTCTAGCGTGTCCTTTAAAGTTTCAGGATCAAGATCCTTTTCTTTAACGGTTTTAATAGCATTATTTAACTCAAATACATTCATTGTTGTTTCCTTTCTAAAAGTTAATCTTTGGCGCGGTTAACTTTCTTTTTAATTTGGCCATCGCTTACCGCATCAGTGGTAGCCCATAATTTTTCAATTGTTTCTTTGCTAAGTTTCATTTTTATCTCCTATGAAAATAAATTGATAACTGCATCCCAGAAGCCATATGATAAAAGGCTTAAACTTAAAAGCGCTACAGCAATAAAGATTTTAAAAATTGTGTCATCCATATTGATATGATTTTGATGAATTGGCTTATTAAATTCACGATAAAAATTCTTATTTTGCATCCCAATCTATCTCCTTCCTATGTTCATTCATCCAAATGGCTGCAGGGTATTCAAAAATCGTCATTTTGCCACCTCGACCCGGATGAATATTGCTACACCAATCCGGTTCAAATGGATATAAAATATTTCTTTTAACCCATGCTGGTCCATGTGGCTTAGCATATTTCTTAGCAAATTCATCAATACTGATTGTTCTTCCTATTACTTGTTCTTCAGGAACATAGCCACGTTTCTTCATCAAGGAATCAAGTACTTGTTCTAATGAAGAGTCTTCAATTGCAAGTTGCACTTTTATCACTCCTAACATTTGATAAACTAGAATCATCTCAATTAAGGAGGTGATTCGTGTGACTGAGCAAGAATTTAGAGATAAGTACAATTCACTTCTTAAGGAATTTCATAAGAGATACAAAGCTAGTGATCGCTTACGGAAGCAATTCAATAAAGAGGAGTTTGTTAAGGAGTTAGAGGGCGCTAAGACTCCTACCGAACAAGCCATAATTATTGCAACTAGTATCGAAGAAATCGAAGCAGATCGTACTAATCAGTTAATAGGTTTTATGCTTGAGCATTTTTTAGATATTAAAGATTAGCGGCATTATTGATTTGCTCTGTAATCTTTTTTTCTAAAAAATCAGCAATTTTTTCAGCATTAAGCTTGTCGAAATCGGCAAGCTTTTTGTCTTGCTTCAAAATAAGACTGTCCAATTTCTCAATCGATTCAATCAAATGATCAATTTTCACTTGAGCTTGATCAATTTCTGAAGTATTAACATGAATGGTTATTTCTTTGTAATTTTCCACATTATTCACCTTCTTAGATTTTGAAATCTCGAATGACTTTAAGAATAAATTGATTAGCTGCAGGGTTCGTTTTACGTCCTGATAGGTAATCACTTACTTCTTGCTTAGTCATTCCATACATTTTGGCTAAGTCAGTAGACTTAATATCATTTTTTTGGAGGAACTTTTTAACTAGTTCTCTACCTGGCATTGTTGATGGCATTGCTTTCACCTCACTTGTTTTTATATGAGTAAGCAAAAAAGTAATAAACATTGTTGACATTTTTATACTTTCGTATAAACTTAAGGTATAAGAAATAAGCGTTTTAAGAGTCCCCACTCATTTAAAAATGTTGTTTTCTTATTACTTTTTTTATTACTAATTAACTTACAAAAATAATATTACTACGTTTCGTATAAAATGCAAGGTATTTTTATATTTTCGTATAATTTTATTTTTGCATATTGAGGTGAAACGTTATTATGACAGTATTTGAACGCATTAAAAAACTTTCAAATAAAAAAGGGAAAAGTTTACAAACTGTTGCTGAAGAAAATGGTTTTAGTCCTAACTTATTTTACAGATGGAAGAAATCAGATCCTAAAGGAAAAGATTTAGCAAAAGTAGCAGATTATTTTAAAACCACTACTGATTATTTACTTGGTAGAACCGATAATCCTTCTATTCCTAATCAAAAAAATGCACCGACTACTTTTGAAGGCTTAGGACTTCCTTATAAAGGTATAATCCCTGAAGATGTTAATGATATGTATCGTGCAATAGCTAAACAATATGCTGAAAAGCATAATTTACCTAAAAGGGATGCTTAATCATGTATCAAACGCCAGAAGAAAAAATAAAGGCTCGAAATAAAGTAATAAAATGGCTAATGAACTATGGTTTAGATCATGAATTCGGTGTTACTTTTTCATATACAACTAAAGATGATGATCCTTCCGCTTGCTTTCCAGAATTCAGTACAGCTGTAATTAATGCTAATTGGAAGAACATAGATGAAATTCCTTTTATTATCGGTCATGAATTAGGGCATCTAATATTAGGACACAAAAGAGAAGAATTTGATGAAAGTCCAGCTAAGCGTATTCGAATGGAAAAAGAAGCAAATGAATTCAGCTTAAACTTATTAACGGAATATTGTGATTTACATGAGATTTGTTTTTATAATAAATATTCTTTTGCTCATGCATTTGGTATTCCAAAGAATTGTTACTATCTACTAGAGGAACAAGCATAGGAGTTTCATATATGGGATTTTTAAGCAAATTATTAAATATGGTTAATAACTCAAAAAGTATCTCTTTTCAGCAAGATGATAATTTGAGCGAACAAACGTGGCAAGAATTTAATGAAGTAGAAAAACTCCGTCCAGATTTTTATAAAATAATTGGTCGTTCTAATGATTATCCTAAATATACAGATAAATATGAAACGAACGCGGGTTTCACTATGCGTGAATTATTACTGCTAGTTTGGTATGGAAGAGTTAAAAAAGGTCGACGTATTGATACAACGATTCCGAAATATTTCTTTTATGATTACAATTTGAATGGTAAAACAGTGACCCAAAAATTTATAAAGCAAAATTTACTTATTGAACACAACGATAGATATGTTTTATCAGATGAAGCTAAGAGAATAGTAACTTTTTATAGCGAATTGTGGGAAATACATACAACAAAAGAATTTCCTACGTGCTTAGATGATGATTTTGAAACTTGGGAACACGGAAAAGCGCTAATTCCCTTCTATAAAAAAGAAATTATTTATTTAAAAAAAGACATCATTTATATTCAAGCTGATATTAAGTTTTCTCAAAAATATCCAGATTTTAATTCATTTGGGCAAGACATAAACCAAATAATAAATTTTAAAAAAGAAGAAATAGAAAGGGATAAAAAACAAATTGTTGTTTGCCAGGATCGAATTAAAGCTTTGAGTGATTAACTATAGTCCAATAACTGAGGACTTTAAAAGCTGAGTATCTATTTTTTAGGAGGAAAATATGACAACTGAAATTAACAGTGAAGAAAAGGCTAAGCGTGAAGAATTTGCTAATTTGTGGATCACTACACATAGTAATGAAATTCCATCTGATAGCATTCCTTTTGTAAAACAAAAATTGGAAGATTTACCTACTAACAGACAAACCACAATACAAGCACTTAATCTAAAAAATCCTGTAATAGCTCTATTGCTTTCATTATTCTTTGGATGCCTAGGTATTGATCGATTTTATAATGGTCAAATTGGGCTAGGTATTGGAAAACTGCTAACTTTAGGTGGTTTGGGCTTTTGGACTATTATTGATTGGTTCTTAATCATGGGAGCTGTAAAGAAAAACAATCTAAATAAATTAACTCTTGTAATCTAAAACAAAAAAACTCACCTACTGCGCCAACAGTAAGTGAGTAATAGATGAGCTACGCCAATAGCTCTAAAAATAAATGTATTTGAATTAAAACAAAAACCCGCCAAGGCTTTTGCTATACCCTATTTTAGCAAAGTTTTGGCTAGAATAGGAAATTTTTATGGCTTCAATTAAGAAACGCGGTAAAACTTGGTATGTAAGATTTTCAAAGAGAGAAACTCAATGGGATCCAGAAAAACAAAAGAATGTTTCTATATTAAAGCAAAAATCAAAGGGCGGTTTTAAAACTAAGGCTGAAGCACAACAGTACGGAATTAAAATGGAAGCGGCCTCTCTATCAGGTGTGGACGTTATTAAGAATCCTGTTTTTGCTGATTATTGTAATAATTGGATTAATATTTATAAAATGCCGTCAGTAAGACCGGCTACCAAACTTACTTATCAAAAAAGATTTAAATATATTGAAAAGTTTTTTGGCACTACTAAAATTAAAGATATTGATCGAACAATGTATCAAAAATTTATTAACTGGTATGCTAAAGAACATGCAGCTTCTAGTGTTCATAAAATGGATATCTTAATTAAGGGATGTGTTTATGCTGCAATTACTGATGGCTTGATTAATCGTAATTTCACTAACCAAATAAATATTCATGGTAATGATGATAAAAATAAAGAAATTGAATATTTAAATGCTTATGAAATTAAAAGTCTAGTTACTGAATTAAAATCAAGCTTACAGCCACGTTATCCCAGTAATTATTTGATTTTAATGGCTTTATATACTGGTGCACGATTAGGAGAGCTTTCAGCGCTTCAATGGTCTGATATTGATTTTAAAAATAATACCATTTCAATTACTAAATCGTGGAATCAAGATCGTAGAGAAATGGGCAAACCTAAAACTAAGAGTTCAATTAGAACTATTCCCATAAATAAATCAATTCTAAATATTATTAGTGAACTTAAAATAAATAATTTAGATTTTGTTTTTGCTACTCCAAGAACAAAAATGCCGCCCACTTCTACAGCAATAAATGGCGCTCTTAGAAGGCAATTGAATAAAGCAGGTATAACTAAGCAGGGCTATCATTTTCACTCGCTACGGCACACTCATGTAGCATATTTAATATCTCAACATGTAGATATCTATTCAATTAGTAAACGATTAGGTCATGCGAAAATTTCAACCACACTAGATATTTATGCCCAACTTCTTAAAGAATATCAAAAGGACCAAAATGACAAGATTTTAAATTCACTAAATAAGCTTTAGAGCATGTGCAACTTTTGTGCAACACCGTGAAAAATTCTATGATATTGCAAAACATTAAATCCTATAATATCAATGTTTTACACTTACTAAGATTACCTAAAAGCCTATATTTTAGTTCAACCAAGGCTTTGAAGTCTGGTAAAGTTACTCGTGTGTAATAACCAAAAAGTCTATCAGATCTAGTATCTGACAGGCTTATTTTTTACCTTAAACTCTATTAGGTAATAAAAAATGTTCTCGGATTATTAATCCAAGAACATTTTTTATTTATTTCATAATATTATGATGCTTGTCATCATCAGGAATTTCTTCTGCCATTCTTTCATCAATTGGTGTATAAGCATATTCAGTGATCATTTCACCAAGCTTAGTTGGTAAGCCTAAATCTTGATAAGTAACATTTCTAGCCAAACCATTGATTGTAGCAACTTCCTTGTTCTTCTTCTTATCGAAGATATGAACATGATTTTTATGCAGATAGTCTTCAACATTTTGCTTAGCACGATCAAGTCGTGCTTCATAACGACCATTTTCAAAATCAGCAACGTCTTTTTCAAAATCAGTGTATTTCATAAATATTTCCTCATTTCTTTTTTCTCTACACCTATTTTTACACTTTTTTATAAATTATGAAAGCGATTAATATCTTTAGAATAAATTGCTGCAATCATTCCTTTTTTTAATGATATTTCAAAATAATCGCTATTAGGTAAAAATTCATTTGAAGAAAAAACTCGAGGATATATACTTGAATAATCATTTAAATCATATCTCGCACCACTTATATTAAAGTCTTCAGTTTCTGACAATGTAGCAAAACCAATGTACGGATAATCTGGCTTTTTTTTAATTATATGGACGCCAGGGTTAAAAAACACAATACTATTTTGTTTATCAATTATTTCAACTCTTTGAGCAAATTGATTAATCGAAGGATTTAACCACATTAATAAATTAATTAAAAAGTGATCTATTCTTCCACCACTGGCACCTAAAATTATTAATTTATCTGCTAGATAGTCTTTAAAGACCGTTTGCACCATTATTTCAGAATCAGTCCAGTCTTTTATCGGATTAGAATATCTAATGTCCTTAACTGTCTTTTCAATTCGAGATAAATCTTTAGCTTGAAGCGAATCAAAATCACCTATAGCTACATCGGGGATAATTCCTAATTCTTCTAAAAACAACGCACCACGATCAACGCCAAAAATCAAATCATTATTCTGCTTAGCTTCAGTTAACTGCTTTTTTATATCATGTGGCCACAAATCAGTTGGCCCACCTACTAATGCATATGCTTTCATCACTTAAGAATATCTTCTAATTTATGAACTTGATTGGCTATATTACCAGCCTTATACAAATATGACCCTACTACAAATACATTTGCTCCAGCGTCTTTAGCAATTTTGATTGTTTGATTGTTAATACCGCCATCTACTTCAATATCAATATCTGGACCTACTAATTCTCTTACTTCCTTAATTTTTTGAGCAGAATTAGCTATAAACTCTTGACCACCAAACCCAGGATGAACTGTCATTACTAATACTTGATTAAGTTTTGACACATATTTAGCAACTACATCACTAGGCGTATCTGGATTAAGTGCTAAGCCTGTATTTACACCATTAGAAATTAAATAATCTAACCAATAATCTAGCTTATCTTCATCCATTGCCTCATAGTGTAGCTCAATTAAATCAGCGCCTGCGTTAACAAAGGCTGGTACCAGGTCATCTGGACTATCACTCATCAAATGAATTTCTGCATCTGTCATTGGAAATTCACGTTTAAAGTCTTCAACTAATTGTGGACCAAAAGATAAGTTAGGTACAAAGTGACCATCCATAATATCAATATGAAAGCGATTTATATCAGCTGCAATAGCCTCTTTTATATCAGTTTCTAAATTCAAGTTATCTGCATTTAAAATTGATGGTGTAATAATCATATTTTTTCCTCTATTTTAAATATTCTGGCATTCGTCCTTCATTAATTTCTGTTCGCATTGCTAAATAGTCATCATAACGACTATGGAGGATCTTACCCTCTTCGAGTAATTTCTTAACCTCACAACCTGGTTCTTTGATGTGCTGACATCCCCGAAATTTACATTTTTTGCTAGCCCGTTTAAATTCAATGAAATAATTGCACAATTCATTCAATTTAATCGGGGTCAAATCAATTGATGAAAATCCCGGTGTATCTGCAAGAAATCCATGTCCCAATTTAAAGAGCTCAACTTTTCGAGTAGTGTGCTTACCCCGATTTAAACTCGTTGAAATTGCACCAGTTGTCTGATTTGCATCCTTTTTCAAATGGTTAAGTAATGTAGATTTACCAGCACCCGATTGTCCAGCTAAAGTCCAAATTTGATTGTCTTTTATCATATCACCAATTTTTTCTTCCAAATGATGATAATCAATAAATACAGGATAACCAATTTTTTGATAATAATCTAATGATTCTTTTATCTCATTTAATCTCTGTTCACTAATCAAATCCGCTTTAGATAAATAAATAGTAACATTTACTTTTTGCCAAGAAAAAAAGGTCAAAAAACGATCGAGTAATTCTAACGAAAAATCAGGTTCAACTGCAGAAATTACTAGCAATACATGACTCACATTCGCTACAGCTGGCCGACCAATCCTATTTATACGTGGTAAGATCTTAACCAAATAGCTCATGCCTTTATCGTCTATTTGAATTTCTACATGATCTCCTACTGCAGGCTTTTGCTTTTTCTGACGAAAAACGCCACGAGCGCGCGTTCTCACGATACCCGTAGCAGTTTCAACATCATAATAACCAGCAATTAAACCAACAACAGTTCCTTGTGCTAGTTTCATCTTATTTTGTCACCTTTTCATTCAAAATCGTATCACCATTGCGAACTACTCTTAATTCGCCATTTCCATTCTTAAGAGAAAATGGAATTGAAAAGCTCATATCACGTTTAATATATAGGTCTCGATAAATATTACTCAAAGAATGATCATCATCCTTAATATAAATTTGAACGTGATCTCCTTTGCTTTCGCTTACTTCACTTGAAGTCTCGCTACTATTTTCTTTCTCATTATCAGTTTTTTCACCTTTATTAAGGTTATCACCTACATAATTAACTGTAAATGTCTTAGTAATTGTAGTATCTTTTTCTTCTTTAGGACCTTTAGAGACCTTAATTGTAACTGTTGAGCCTTTATCAACCTTAGTATCAGGACCTGGATCCATTGAGATTACCAGTCCTTTTTCAACATCATCTGAATACTCTTGATTAATTTGCAAAGTTAAATTATTTTCTTTTGCATAATCTTGCGCACTCTTTAATGAGTAGTTACGCAAATCTTTTAAGGTTACAGTATTATTCTTAGGACGTGCACTCTTACCTTTAGATACTACTAAAGTAATACTAGTTTGAGTTGGTTTCACTTCAACATCGGCTGCAATACTTTGAGAAATAATATCATTAGGTGGAACCTTATTGGAATATTGATCTTCCCTTATAACATCAAAACCCATATTTTCTAATTTTTCTGCAGCTTCATCATATCTATCACCAACAACATCTGGCACTTTTACCATACTTGAGCCGCTTGAAACAATTAGATTAACTGAATTTCCTTTGTTTACGCTATTGCCAGCAGTAGGTTTTGTGGCTATTACATAGCCTTTTTTAACATCGTCTGATTGTCGTCTAATAATTCGTCCAACTTGTAATCCAGCAGCCTTCAATCTGCTTTCGGCTTCTTTTTCAGCTACGTTAGTGACATCTGGAATGTTAACCTGTGTTGGTTTATTGCTGTTACCACTCAAAGCAAAAATCATAATAAATATGATTAATCCAGCCGCAATGATAGAGAAAATCCACCACCATTTATGCTTTTTAACATTTTGCCAAAAGCTCGGTTTATCTTCTTTCTCATTTGAAACTACTTCTTCTTTTTCTGTTTCCGGAGCAGGATCTTTTTGCGGTTTAAAACCTGGTAATACAATAGTTTTATCATCATTATTACCATGAGTTGGCACAAATACGGGCTCATCTGCTCTTGCAGGATCTAAGCTACTATCAAGATCAGCCTTCATTGCTTGCGCAGATGGATATCGATCTCGTGGATCTTTAGCTGTAGCCTTTAAAACCACATTTTCTAATGCCTGTGGTACACTTCTATCTTTTTTTCTAATAGAGGGTATTGGCTCTTGCGCATGCTTTAATGCAATTGAAACAGGTGTATCACCATTAAATGGTACTGTTCCCGTAATCAATTCATATAAAATAATCCCCAAAGAATATATATCTGATTGCTTAGTTACTAATCCGCCACGTGTTTGTTCTGGTGACATATAATGAACCGAGCCCATCACAGAATTAGTTTGAGTAATAGAACTCTGATTAAGTGCTACAGCAATACCAAAATCCGCAATTTTAATATTGCCTCTTTTATCCATTAAAATATTTTGCGGCTTTAAATCACGATGAATTACATTGTGCTTGTGAGCAAGAGCTACGGCACTCAAAATCTGGTCCATAATTTGAATTACTTCACGTAAATCTAATGGAGAATTCTCACGAATATAATCTTTTAAATCCGGACCATCAACATATTCCATCACCATATAAGGCAAACCATGATCTGTTCCTACATCAAGAACAGAAACAATATTAGGATGACTTAATTCACTAGTAGCTAAAGCTTCTCTTTGAAAACGAGCTTGCGTTTGAGGTTCATTTTGTAAATCCAGTCGTAGTATTTTCACAGCAACTTTACGTTGCAAAATAATATCTTCAGCTAGATAAACATTCGCCATCCCGCCTTCACCCAGTGTATCAATGATGCGATAGCGCTCACCAAGCAGATAACCTTTATCGATCACTGCTCTTGTCCTCCTTGTTCCAAATTAGGCAGACGGTAATATTATCACCACCGCCCAATCGATTAGCTTCGCTAATTAACTTATTACAACGTTCTTTTAAACTAAGCTCTTTAGTGGCCAAAATTTGTTGAATTTGCGGATCATTAAGCGAGTTAGTTAATCCATCTGTACAAAGTAAGATAATATCATTTTCACCTAATTTTATTTCATCAAATTCAGGGTCAATTGTACTCGAAACACCCAGAGCTTGTGTAATTATGTTTTTTTGAGGATGATGCTTAGCTTGTTCTCTAGTAATTTGTCGCATTTTGACTAATTCATTGACTAATGAATGATCTTCAGTTAATTGGACGAATTTCCCCTCAGAATAATTATACGCACGAGAATCACCTAAATGTGCAATCAAAGCTGTATCCGCAAAAGCAAAAGCCAATACAATTGTAGTACCCATTCCATTTAAATCAGGGAACTTATCAGCTGTTTTTAAAATAGTTTCATTTTCAGACTTTAATTGTACTTCTAGCCATTTTTGTGCAAGATCAGCATTAGTGAAATCCGTCATCTTAAAATTATGCCCTAAATGCGTCACTGCCATTGTTGAAGCAACGTCACCACCTTGATGACCACCCATACCGTCACAAACAATTGCTAGGGTAATATCTGCATGATTTTTAAAAACTTGTACAAAATCTTGATTGCTCTTTCGTACCTTACCGATACTTGAAGCATATGCTGTTTCAATCAAAAATCTAACCTCGTAACTTAAATTTTGCAATGAAAAATCCATCATTTCCATCTTGATCAGGCATTATCTTTAACATTCCTGTTTTCGATTCTAACTTACTTAATTTAAAAGGCTTTAATTCAAAATTAGAATGTGTTTGTAAAAACTTTTTAACCACATCTTCATTTTCTTCCATTGAAATTGAACAAGTAGAATAAACTAATTCACCATTTACATGTAAAAGTAAACTAACAGAATCTAAAATTGCCAATTGGATTTTTTGCAAATTTTTTAAATCTTTTAAACTTTTAGTATAACGAATTTCTGGTTTGCGTCTAAGCAATCCAAGACCAGAACAAGGAGCATCAACTAAAATCTTGGTAAACTCACCAGCATCAAACTTAGCTTGAGCCTCACGCGCATCACAGGCTTGAGTTTTAACTTTATCGGATACGTGCATCCGCTTAGCATTTTCTTTTACTAAACGTAACTTCTTTTCATGAATATCCAGCGCAGTAACCATCCCATTCTTAAAGCTCTCAGCCAATTGGACTGTTTTACCACCTGGTGCACTGCATGCATCCAAAACATGTTCTGGTTTATCTTTATCAAAATCAAAAGCTTCTACAACTAAGCTAGCCGCTTCATCTTGAATTGTCAAATTCCCACTCTTAAATAAATTGCTTTGACTAACACCACCATGATCTAAAACTATATCATTAGCAGATAAGTTAGACCAATTAGGATTAAAGCCCTCATTATCTAATTCTTCAAATACTTTCTTTTTGTCACTAAACATAGAGATACGTACACTATTTTTAGCAGGTTCATTAATACTACTTAAGACAGATTTAGTTTTTTCAATGCCCCAGTTAGAAATCAAGTATTTGACTACCCATTCTGGCATGCTTTCTTTTATGCTTAAATATTCAATTTCATTATTTTTATCCGGTAAAATCACGCCTCGTCTAATAAAAGAACGCAAAATACCGTTTACTATTCGATAGCCTGAAGAATGGTGCTTACCAAATTTTTTAGCTAATTTATTTGCTTCATCTAAGATAGCACGATTAGGAACCTTATCTAAGAAAATAATTTGATAAAGCGACATCAACAATAGTGGTTTAATGTACTTCTCTGTGAGTTTAGTTTTAACTAAACCATTTAATTGATATTCTAAAAAAATTCGATATTGGATTGTCCCATAAACTATTCTTGTAGCCAAATTTTGATCAGCAATTGCGAGATCAGAATTTTTAAGACTATTATTTAAACTAATATTAGAATACGATCCATTTTCTAAAACTTTAATTAAAGTTTCTAAACTAATTGCACGGGCACTTTTACTTGTCGACAATTTCTTCACCTGTGACAAACCTACTACCTTGACCATTTAAGAAGTTCTTAATATTCATTCTCTTTTTACCACTTGGTTGTACTTCTAATAAGTTCAAAACTGTATTATCAGCGAAACTAATTGCAAAACGCCCTTTATTAGCAACCACGGTACCAGCTTCTAAACTTGAAGAATCGCTAGCAACTTCAGCCTTCCATACTTTGAATCTTTGACCATTAATCATTAAATAAGCACCTGGATCTGGATTCAAAGCACGAATCATATTATTTGCTTGTTCAGCGGTCATATCAATACTTAAACGTTCTTGTTCTTTAGTAATATTTGGTGAAAAGACTACTTTATCAGGATCTTGCGGAGTCTTTTTAACACTTCCATCAATGATTGAAGGTAAAGTTTTAAGCAATAAATCTCTACCAAGAATTGATAATTTGCTAAATAAAGTTCCAGCATTATCTTCTGGTTCAATTTTGATTGCCTCTTGAGCATAGATATCACCCGCATCCATTTTCTTAACCATTTCCATAATAGTGATACCAGTTTCTTTGTCGCCATTAATTAACGAATATTGGATTGGTGCCCCACCACGATATTTAGGTAAAAGTGAACCATGGACATTAACGGCCGCAATATTAACAGACTTCAAAAATTTAGTTGGCAAAAATTGACCATATGCTGCAGTTACAATTAAATCTGCATGCATATCAATCAATTTATTCATCTCTTCTGATCCTGATAATTTAACGGGTTGAAGAACTGGTAAATCATGCTTTTCAGCAGCAATCTTAGCTGGAGTCTTGGCAATTTTTTGCTTACGACCAACTTTTTTATCTGGTTGTGTAACAACAGCCCTTATTTCATAACCTGCTTCGATCAACCCTTCAAGTACTGGAACAGAAAATTCAGGTGTTCCCATAAATATTACTGATGTCATTTGAGCATCCCCTTACATTATTTTTTCTGGTTCATTATCAATAAATACACTTAAACCATATTTCTTAGCTTCTTGAGCTGAATCTTGAATATGGTGTAATAATTCTTTTATATTTGGTTCTTTTTTATATTTTACCAGTATTTGATAATAATATTGATTTTTTACTCGAGAAATTGCACTTGGTGTTGGACCTAAAATAATCGTCTCCTCATGCAAATGTTGTGATAAGTATCGTTTAATCCTAAATGCTTCTCTAGCTGCATTTTGTTCTTTTTTTGCAGCAATTGAAATTAACACTGTAAAAAAGTATGGTGGATAATTTCCTGCATGACGGACATTCATTTCATATCCGTAAAATCGTTCATAATTTTGCGTTTGGGCTAACTGAATTGCATAGTGTTCTGGATTATAAGTTTGAATTAAAACTTCTCCTTCTTTATTAGCCCGGCCAGCCCGACCTGCTACTTGAGTCAGTAATTCAAATGTTTTTTCCGATGCATTATAATCTGATAACCACAAGCCAGTATCTGCATTAATTACTCCAACTAAGGTTACATTAGGAAAATCCAAACCTTTAGCAATCATCTGCGTTCCTAATAAAATATCCGCTTCATGGTTACCAAAAGAATCTAATATACGTTTGTAACTACCTTTTTTTCTAGTGGTATCTACATCCATACGTAAAATTCTCGCGCCGGGTAAAAGTTCTTCCAATTCTTCTTGTACTTTTTGCGTACCTGTACCTAAAAATCTAATTTTATAACTCTGACAATTAGGGCAACGACTAGGAACAAGTTCAGTATGCCCACAATAATGACATTGCATGCTATTAGTATCCTTATGTAAATTTAATGAGACATCACAATTAGGACATTTTAATACAAAGCCACATTCTCTACATAGCATAAAATTAGCAAAGCCACGTCTATTGAGCATCAAAATGACTTGCTCTTTATTATCCAAACGCTTCTTAATCGCATCAACTAAATTAACTGATAGATCAAATTGACCACCTGCAAATTGAACATGCTTCAAATCAATTAAGTTTACTTTAGGCAATTTTTTATTATTTGCTCTTTTTGTTAAACGCAATAATTTATATACATTTTTCTGAGCCCGAGCACGACTTCCTAAAGATGGTGTTGCACTCCCTAAAACCAATGGACAATGATGATACTTACTACGCCAAATCGCTACGTCACGAGCATTATAACGCGGATCGGTTTCCTGCTTATATGAAGATTCATGTTCTTCATCAATTACAATTAAGCCGATATTATCTAATGGTGCAAATACTGCACTTCTAGCACCTACTACTACCCTAGTTTCACCACGACGAATTCTACGCCATTCATCATACTTTTCGCCTTCAGAAAGTGCACTGTGCAATACTGCAACGGCTTGACCAAATCTTGATTTTACTTGGCGAACCATTTGCGGTGTTAAAGATATTTCTGGAACAAGCATTAAGGCATTACGCCCTTGTTCTAATGCTTTACTGATAGCATGTAAATATACTTCAGTTTTTCCACTACCTGTAATTCCTTCTAATAAGAACGTTTCAGCTTTTCTTTTATCAATCGCTGCTGTTATTTGATTCAAAGCAAATTGTTGTTCATCATTTAATTTAACAGGAGCACTTTTTTTATTGTCTTTAAATCCTGATAAAGGATCTCGATAAACTTCAACTTCTTTTCGTTTTAGCCACCCACGTTTAATAGCTGTATTTAAGACAGAAGCAGTTAAACCTAATTTTTTTTCAAAATCTTTTTGATTCTTAGGATATGAAGCTTCATTTTCAATAATATCCATTAAGAGCTGTTTTTGCTTAACTGCATTCTGTCTTAAAGTATTATAAATTTTGGTATACTCTTCAGATTCTAACACTAATTCATATTGATTCTCTTTTTTCTTCTTAGCTTTATTTTCAACGACATATTCAATCTTAGCATCGCCATCTCTAAGCAATTTACGAATCTTTTTAATATCCTTAAGATCCGTTATTTTGTTTAAATCGATTGGATCTCCTTGAAAAAATTGCATCTTCTCAGCTTGAGCATTTGCAGGAACCAACAACTTGCGATAATTGGCTCTCATTACCCACGGAAGCATTGCTTGTAAAATTTTAATTCTATATGAATAAATATTTTCAGCTAAATCAGCAGACAAAGTCACCAATTCAGGAGTCAATGGTGGCATTTCATCTACTACTACCAATAAATCTTTTAGTTGCCCTTTAAATTCACTATCTTCACTTAATCCAACAATAAATCCTTGAATTTTTCTAGGACCAAACGGTACCACTACACGTGAGCCGACTTTAATATCTTTTTCTAATTCTACTGGAATATGATATTCAAATATGCGATCTGTTTGTTTCGCTGCAACGTCAACAACAACCTTAGCAATCATTTAATCACCTGTAAAAAAGACCTCCACCCATTAGGATGAAGGTCAATAAATTAATCTTCGAGATTAACCTCGGCATGAGCTGGGTCAACTGTAACTTTACCAGCAGCAATTTCCTCAAGAGCTTTGCCAACTGCTTTATCACATTTGAAGTGTTCTAATGTTGGTGGGTCACCTGCTTCAAGTTCATGTGCTCTTTTAGCAGCAAGAACAGATAATGAATAACGTGAATCAACACGTGACAATAATTTATCAATAGATGGGTAAGTAATTCTCATAATTAATCCTCCTCGACCATTTTACGATAGTCATCAATTACACGCTTAACACTGACATGTTCTGCATCAACAATTGCCTTAATATGGTCTACTGCATTAGCAACCGTATCATTTACTACTGCATAGTCATAGTCTTCCATTTCCAGAATTTCATTTCTGGCTTGCTTAATACGTCCCCGAATTACATCTTCTGATTCAGTACCACGATGTTCAAGACGTAAATGCAATGTGTGAAGATCAGGTGGGGTTAAAAAGATAAATACCCCATCCGGCATCTTTTCACGAACTTTTTGTGCACCATTAACATCAATTTCAAGTAAAACGTCCTTGCCCTCATGCAACATTTCTTTTACGGGACCAAGGGGCGTACCGTAATAATGGCCAACATAATTATTATATTCTAATAATTCACCATTATTAATAGCTTCTTTAAAACGCCCTTCACTAACAAAGTAATAGTCTTTACCATTAACTTCACCTGGACGAGGTTTACGAGTTGTCATTGAAACTGAATATTCAAACGGAAAGACTTTGTTTTCGACTATAGCGCTTTTGACAGTCCCTTTACCGACTCCTGAGGGACCGGAAAGCACGAGTAATAAACCTTTATCTGCCATGCTGAACTCCTCTTAGTAACTTAATATATCTAGTTTGCACTAAAATTAGCTATTTTTCAAGTTTTCACGTTCTATATTAGTCATGACAAACGCTTACTTTATAAAAATAATTAATCAACTTTTATAAAGGTTTCGCAAACAACTTCAGTATCTTCAGTAAAATCTTTTCCTGCTTCTTTGCATTCCCAAGTAAAGAATTTTTTATGTACTTTATACCAATATTCGTAACTGCGATCTCCTTCACCTTCTAAATAGGCGTGTTCAGCATTTACATTTTTAAAGGGCATTATTTCAACGGTTTTATTTTGAATTACACAAACCGGTTCATTTTTGCCATTTAAAACTATTGAATACATCCCTACTATAGGCACATCTTCATTATGATCATATACACTAGTAGTAGCTGTTTTAATTTTTCGATTAATTAAATCACTTAATATATCAGCATCTTGACTATTAGCACCATATGCATAAGCTCCTTCTAAAGCATTAGGACTAATGTGATGTTTTTGACAAAAATCGATCCAAAATTTATTAATACTATTCATCTTTTATACTTTTAATTAAATCCGCAGCATTCTTTTTGGCTGCATCAGTTACATTTTGTCCAGCCATCATCTGAGCAATAGCTGTTATAGTTTCTTCTTTACTCAAAGGTCCAATCTTAGTAAATGTAGCACCATCTTTAACTTTTTTAGCTACTAAATAGCGTTGGTCACCAGCTGCTGCAACTTGAGGTGAATGAGTAATTGCAATTACCTGTTTATTCTGTCCTATAGCATGCATTTTCTTTCCTATGGCAGCTGAAACACGTCCTGATACACCAGTGTCAATTTCATCAAAAATCATAGTACCAACTGGTTCAACTCGACTAAAAATAGATTTAAGAGCAAGGATCAATCTTGATTGCTCACCACCAGAAACTATCTTTACCAATGGCATCAAATCTTCACCAGGGTTAGGAGCTATTAAAAAGACAATTGAATCTGTTCCTTTTTCAGTAAAAGTTTTAGTTTCTTCAAAATTAATTGAAAATCTTGCCTTTTCCATATACAAATCAGCTAATTCTTGCTTTATTTGTTCCTCTAAAGAATGTGCTACCCGCTCACGGGTTAGATGTAGTTCACGCGCTTTCCTAGACATCTTTTCTTCTAACTCTGCAACTTCGCCTTGAAGTTTTTCTTCATCAAGACCACCAGTTTCAAACTGACTTAATTCCCTCTTTACTTTATCGTAAAATGTAAAAACATCTTTTAGAGTTGGACCGTACTTTTTCTTTAATGAATTCAAAGTATCTAATCGATTGGTAACATATTGAAATCTTTCTTCATCAAAGTCCATTTGATCCATTAAATTAGATAATTCACTTCGTGCATCATTTAACGCATATACACCGTCATCAACAGTTTTAGCAAAATCCTTAAACTTTGAGCCAAATTCCGTTAAATCTGTTGCAGCATTTTGGGCATCACCCAGCAAAGTCGCAATTCCATGTTCATCATCATCATAAAGCTGCATAAAATAACTAGCTGTATCTGCAATTTTCTGGAAATTATTCAGCTCATTATATTCTTCTTCTAGCTTTTCATCTTCTTGCGGGTCCTCTAAATCAGCTGCTTCCAATTCGTTATTTTGAAACTGTAAAATATCTTGCTTTTGGGCAAGTTCTTGTGCATCTTGACGCAAATGCCGTAATTGATTAGTCAACTTTTGCCATTTATCAAAATCAGCCTGATATTCTTCTAAGTCTTCTTTAAACTTAGCTGGAGCATAATTATCTACCAAATCGATTTGCCGATCTTGATTCATCAAAACTTGCTGATCATGCTGACCATGAATATCTACTAAATAATTTCCAAGTTCACGCAACACATTAATTGTAGTAAGTTGTCCATTAATTCGTACTACATTTCTACCTTTAACTGCCAACTCTCGGCTAATAACCAATTGATCATCATCATGAGGTAAACCATATTGATCACAAAGTCGTGCTATTTCTTCTTTTTGATTATCTAATTCAAATAAGCCCGTAATTACTGCCTTTTTTTCTCCTGAACGAACCATTTCTTTTTGACCACGTCCACCCATTAAAAGAGAAACAGCATCAATAATAATCGATTTACCTGCACCCGTTTCTCCAATAATTACAGTCATTCTTTCTTGAAAGCGAACCTTCAAACTTTTGATAATAGCAAAATTTTGGATATCTAGTTCGACTAACATATATTCACTCCTAAAGACCGTTTACGGCACGTTCAACAATCTCCTCTGGTTTACCTTGCCACAAATTGCGGCTACCATTTGCTTCATCTTTTTGTAAATGAATCAAAAACTCAATATTACCTTTGCCGCCCTTAATTGGAGAATAATCGACACCTAAAACATTAAAGCCGATTTTCAAAGCTTCTTGCATAGTATGCTCAATTACTTGCTTATGCACTTCATGATCATGAACAATTCCATGCTTACCTACATTTTCTGGACCTGCTTCAAATTGGGGCTTAATCAAACAAACTGCATCACATTGATCTTTTAAGATTGCATACATTGGTGGCATGATTAAATCAAGTGAAATAAATGATACATCTGTCATTGCAAAATCTGGCAATCCTTGATCGAAATCTTCAGGCTTGGAATAACGAAAATTCTGTTTTTCCATTACTACTACACGCGGATCATCCCGAAGCTGCCAAGCCAATTGATTATAACCAACATCTAAGGCATAAACCATCTTAGCACCATTTTGCAAAGCTACATCAGTAAATCCACCGGTTGATGCACCAATATCTAAACAAATTTTATCTTTTAGATTAATGTCAAATACCTTCAAAGCTTTTTCTAATTTAAAGCCGCCTCGAGAAACATATTTTTTGCCATCATCTTTCACATAGAACTTTTCATCTTCAGGAAACTTGGTCCCGCTTTTGTCTATTCTTTGATGATTATGATCAGAAACAAGTCCTGCCATAATTGCTCTTTGTGCAGCAGATCTAGAATGAAAAATTCCTTGCTCTGCTAATAAAACGTCTGCTCTTTGTTTTGCCATTTATAACACCTTATGATATAGATCTAAAAAACCAAGCAATACTTCATTATTGATTCCATGTAAATCAGCTTTAGCCTGACTAATCAAATCTTTAAGTTCTTTGCGACTTTTTTCTATTCCAAGTAAAGTCAGCGTATTATTTTTGCCCTCTTCTTCATCTTTATGTGTTGCTTTACCAGCTTCTTCGCTTGTTTCAACAACATCAACCAGATCATCATATATTTGATATGAACGACCAAAAGTTTTAGCAAAATCAACCAATTTAACTTGTTCAATATCACTAGCTTTGGCATAAACTGCAGCCATTTCTACACTTGCTTGAATTAAACAGCCTGTTTTTAACCATTCCATCTTATTGATGAACTTTTCATCATCAGCAACACTAGCATTATTAGTTGAATCAATATCCAAATATTGACCGCCAACCATACCGTTAGCTCCAATAGCTTTAGTGATCGTAATAACTAATTCTGAAGAATTGCTGCCTTCTGCAATCCATTGAACTCCAAGTGGTAATAAAGCATCCCCAGCCAAAATCGCCTCTGCTTCACCCCATTTTTTATGACTAGTTAACTTGCCACGGCGATAATCATCATTATCCATTGCAGGCAAATCATCATGAATCAATGAATATGTGTGAATTAATTCAATACCACAAGCAAGTCTAATTTCAGATTCTTCAATCTTTTTACCTAATGCATTTAAAGTAGCTAAAAAAAGTAAAGGTCTTAAACGTTTCCCTCCTGCCATAACTGAATATGACATTATTTGACTAATTTTTTGATCATCAATTTCTGAAGCTAAATGCTTAGCTAGATAATTGTCAATTACAGGTATCCATTCATCTTTAAAATAAGTAAAAGCTGTCATAATTATTCCTCTGGAGCCGATGCATTATTTGGATCTAAGTTATGTTCAGTACCGTCACTATCAATTAATTTAGCTACTGTTTGCTCAGCACTGGTTAATTTTTTATCTAGATCACGACTAATTTTTACGCCTTCTTGAAATTCTTTTAAAGCATCTTCTAATGGAACGTTACCATTTTCAAGATTAGTCACGATTTTTTCTAACTCATTCAATTGTTCTTCAAAATTATTTTTCTTCGTTGGCATTTTTTTCTTCCTTTACTTCTACAACTTTTGCCGCAACTTGACCATCTTTAAAGTGAAGATTTAAAGAATCATTTTTATTAACTTGTTTAACGGAACTAATTGTCTTTCCATCACGATCAGTAGTATAAACAAATCCTCGCTCTAATGTTTTTAGTGGACTATAATCATCCAGTTGTTGAACAATCTGCGCGAAAATATTTCTTTTGTCTTTTAAATAATGTTGCATATTATCAGATAAACGCTTGGCCAAAAAGAGTCTTTGTTGCTTCATTTGATTAATTTGCTTATCTGGATTTACCGCAAATAATCTTTGGTTTAACAAGCGATAATCTTGCTTTGAATGATCTAACTTATTTTGCATACTATTTTGCAAACGCTGCTTTAAACGATCAACTGTTTCTATTTGCTGATCATAAAGTCGTGTAGGTTCTCGCATAATAATAGAATTTTGAATTCGATTAAGTCGATCACGCTTTTGACGAATAATAGTTTGCATACTAGAAAATAGACGACTCTGTAATTGGTGAATCCCAGCTAATTCATCCATTAAATTAGGAGTAGCATATTCTGCTGCAGCAGTTGGAGTAGCAGCGCGCGCATCGGCCACCAAATCACATAATGTAGTATCTGTTTCATGCCCTACTGAAGAAATAACTGGCATTTGCATATTATAAACTTGCCGCACTACTTCTTCTTCGTTAAATGGCCATAGATCCTCAAGAGATCCACCCCCACGTCCAATAATCATTACATCGTATTTATCTCCTTCAGCAGCAATTTGCCTCATTGCTCTTACTAAAGATTCTGCTGCAGTATCACCTTGAACTTGAGCTGGAAACAAATCAATTTCAGCATGTGGGAAACGCCGATTAGCAGTTACCATTATATCGTGAATTACGGCTCCAGATGCACTTGTAACGACAGCAATTCTATCTGGAAAATGAGGTATTTTCTTTTTATGTTCTGGGTTAAATAATCCTTCTTTAGACAATTTGACCTGAAGTTGCTTTAATTGTTCATACAAAGCACCTAAGCCTGCAGGCTCCATATTTTCTGCATAAAACTGATAAGATCCTTGCGGACCATATACACTTACATAACCAGTAACATAAACCTTCATTCCCTCTTCAGGTTTGAATTTAACTTTATCAAAATAGGAACGAAACATTACTACATTAATTTTTGATTTTTCATCTTTTAATGAAAAATACTGGTGCGAATTACGCCGATAACGAAAATTAGATAATTCCCCTTGCAAAAATACCTTGTGCAAGTACGGATCATTTTTAAATTTTTGCGTAATATAATAATTTAAATCTGTAACCGTTAAATATTTATTCTCGGCCATTTTGTCTCCTAGTTAATTTAACTACTGCTTCCATTAAAAATTGTACTGTAAGAGGACCAACACCGCCAGGGACTGGAGTAATATAACTAGCTTTTTTCTTTACATTTTCAAAATCAACGTCACCAACTAACTTGTCGTTAACATGATTCATACCCACATCAACAACTACTACACCATCTTTTACCATATCTTCTGTCACCAAAAATGCTTGCCCAGTTGCTGAAACAATAATATCTGCATTTCTAGTCAACTCAGCCAAATTTTCAGTCTCAGAATGAGCAATTGTTACAGTGGCATTTTGTTCAAGCATCAGTGCAGCAACGGGTTTACCAACAATATTACTGCGACCAATAACCACTACATTTTTACCTTTTAATGGAATTTTATAATACTTAAGTAATGCAATGATGCCTTCAGCAGTAGCCGGCTCAATAAAATGATTTTCCATCCAAATGCGACCAATATTTGAAGGGGTTAAACCATCAACGTCTTTATTAGGATCAATTCTTTCAAGCAATTCATCTGCATCGATTTGTTCAGGAGCTGGAAGCTGTACCATTACACCATTAATATCAGGATCTTCGTTTAACTTATCGATTAAATTCAAGGCAACTTCTTGCTTAGTATCAGCAGAAAGTTGATAAATATCCTGAATAATCCCCATTTTTTCTGCACGTCTTTTTTTAGTACGTACATAAATTTTGCTTGCAGGATCATCACCAATATTTATTACGCAAAAATGTGGCGTTATCCCCTCTTCTTTTAAATCCTTAACTTTTTCTTTAAGTTTTTCTCCCAACAAGTTTGCAACAAATTTACCATCCAAAATTTTTCCCATTAAATTCTCCTTTTTTATTAAAAAAATAGCCGGCAATATGCCGGCTATTAATCGTTAGTCAACCACTCTAGAATAAATTCTAGAATTTGGTAGCTTGAGAGCTTTTGCTGGCAAGAACACCAACTTACTTAGATGATCATCCAAGTATTTTTAATCTGCGGGTTGTCTGCAGATTTTTTGAACTGTCATTTTCACGACAAAAACATTTTCACTACTACTAAATTTGCAGAAGAGAAATATATTAAAGCTCTATCAGTCTTTAATTAAAAACAAAGATTGATGAGTATTTCTGTTAAACAAAGTTTGCTAACATACCATTAATAAATGGCTTTTCCTTTGGCTCAGCAAATTCGTCACATAAATTCAAAGCTTCATTAACTGCTGCTTTAGGTTCAATTTCATCACTATTTTTAATTTCAAAAAGTGCAATTTCCATAATAGCAACAATAGTTTGACTTACACGTTCAAGACGCCAGCCTTTCTTTAAATGACTAGTTAGTTCAGACTGTAAATCTTCACGATTTTCAAGTACGCCTTCAATCAGTTTCTTAGAATAAGCAGAAAGCTGGTTTAAATTAAGTGTTGCAACGACTTTTGCTTCAACCTCTTCAGCATTTAGATCTGGCTCTTGATTAGCCAAATATACTGCTTGCATAGCAACTTTGCGACTTTCGTGTTGGTTCATTATTTCTCTACTTCATCCTCCGGAAACAGCTCTGAGGTGTTTTCCTCAGTATCTTCTTCATCTTCTGGGAAAATTAAACCTACAACATGAATATTAATTGACTTAAGTTCAAGATCAGTCATTTGTAGTAATTGGGTCTTCAATTTCTTTTGAAGTTCAATCCCAACCTTAGGAACATTTACGCCACTTTCAAGAAAAACGTAAACATCAGCAATTAACTTATTGTCTTCATCGACTTTAACATTGACACCTTTACCATGATCTTCACGGCCAAGTACCCAATTTAGGCCAGACTTTAAGTTACCACGCATTCCTGCGACACCATCAACTTTTTCAGCAGCAATACCCAAAATAACTTCTAGAACACTTGGATCAATTTTAATTTGTTCGCTGTTTTCTTCACCACTTAAGAGAATCTTTGAACTATCTGCCATTTTGTTTACCTCAAAAAACTACTTATTTGCACGTGATACATATGTACCATCAGAAGTATTAATAGTTAATACGTCACCTTCATTAATAAAGAATGGTACGTTAACTACTAGACCAGTTTCCATAGTAGCTGGCTTACCACCACCTGATGAAGTATCACCCTTAATGTTAGGTTCGGTCTTAGCAACCTTCAAATCAACTGTATTAGGTAATTGGATACCCAAAGTTTCACCTTCGTGAGTAATTACACTAACAACCATGTTTTCAAGTAAGTAGTTAGCTTCATCACCAATTTGTTCATTTGGAATAGCCAATTGGTCATAAGTGCTAGTATCCATAAATACATAACTTGAACCATCATTGTACAAGTATTGCATTGACTTAGTTTGAATATCTGCAGTTTCAACCTTAGCAGTTGAACGGAAAGTATATTCTTGTACAGCACCTGTTCTCAAACTCTTAAGCTTTGAACGAACAAAAGCACTACCTTTACCTGGTTTTACGTGTTGGAATTCAACAATACGCCATAAATCGTTATTGTATTGAATAGTCAAACCATTCTTGAATTCGTTTACTGAAATCATTGTCATATTAAGTCCCTCATTTCTACTACTATATCTTACCAATCTTAAACAAATTTGGCTATAACTTCAGCCTATTAAAATGTTATCTATAAAGAAATTAATTCATCTTTGGGCAAAGTTGACAGAGTTTCTGGTGTTTCACCATTCACTAAAATATCGTCTTCAATTCTAACTCCGCCTTTATCTGGTAAATAAATCCCAGGTTCAACCGTATGAACCATATTGTTCACCAGTTTAGTAGTTCTGAATGGTAAAGCCGGTTGACATAATTCGTGAATTTCTAAACCGATTCCGTGACCAATTCCATGGCCAAAATATTCTCCATATCCTTGTTCAGTAATATAATCACGTGCTGCTTTATCAACATCACGACCAGTATTGCCTACTACTGCAGCTTCTATGCCGCGACGTTGTGCTTCATGAACAATATTATAAATTTTATGCATTTCAGAATCGACTTCACCTAATGCAACAGTTCTGGTTATATCTGCAGCATAACCATGATAAAAACTACCAAAATCGATAACGATCATGTCGCCTTCTTCAATTTCTTTATCACTAGCAACACCATGAGCCCAAGCTGAACGTACTCCTGAAGCAATAATGGTTTCAAAATCTGGGCCATCGCCACCATTGACCTTAAACAAATAATCCAATTTCGCACCAACTGCTCGTTCTTTTACTCCTGGCTTAATCATTGGTAAGATTGCTTTAAAGCTTTCCATGGAAATATCGATTGCTCTGCGTAATGCAGCTATTTCAAGTTCATCTTTAACATTACGAACACGTTCAACTAATTCTTCAACCATTTCAAATTTAATATCAGGATTTAATTCCTTCAATTTTTCATATTCGCTAGCTGAAACAAATTCACCCTCTACTAAAACTTTCTTAACGTTCATTTTTTTAAGTGCTTTAGTTAGTTCTTCATAATCACTTGAACGTTTCATTACTACATTCAATTCACCGGGAGCCTGGGCCTTAATTTGTCCTGCAAATCGTGAATCTGATAAAAGAGTACGATCACCATTAGCATTTAAAATAAGCTGTGCTTCTTCACCAGTAAAGTTAGTTAAGTAACGATAATTTGCTTGATTAAAAATAATCATTGCATCAGCATCATGTTCTTTAATTAAAGAGGTAACTTGATCAATTCGATTATTAATTAAAGTAAGTAATTCTTGTCGTTCTTCCATGCCCTAGACCTTCTTCATATTAATTTTTAATTAATTATACTAAAATTATATAATTTAATACACAGAAAAGGCATGAAAAAAGGCGGGTGGCTCAATGCTACTCGCCTTATTCTTCTTATCTGAATTACTTAGCTTCTTCAGCTGGGTATACAGAAACTTGCTTCTTGTACTTGCCAAGACGTTCAAACTTAACAACGCCGTTAACAAGTGCAAATAAAGTGTCGTCTCCACCTTGACCTACGTTCTTGCCTGGGTGAATCTTAGTACCACGTTGACGGTAAATAATTGAACCTGCGTGGATTTCTTGACCGTCACCAGCCTTAGCGCCTAAACGACGACCAGCTGAGTTACGACCGTTGGCAGTAGAACCGCCCCCCTTGTGGTGGGCAAATAATTTCATACCTAAAATATTCATATTCATTTCACCTCTGAATTAAGCTTCAATCTTTTCAACTGTAACCTTAGTATAAGGTTGACGGTGACCATACTTGCTGTGTGAGTGCTTCTTAGGCTTGTACTTGAAAGTTACAACTTTCTTTTCCTTGCCTTGCTTTTCAACTTTAGCAGTTACCTTAGCACCATCTACTAATGGAGTACCAACCTTAACATCGTCACCATTAGCAACAAGGATAACTTCGTCAAAAGTTACTTCGCTACCTTCTGCAGCATCAAGCTTTTCTACAAATACGCTGTCGCCTTCTGCAACTTTGTATTGCTTACCACCGGTCTTAATAATTGCGTACATTTGTACACCTCCGAAAAAATACTTAGACTCGCCGAACTGGGGTGCTTCTTACTCAAGAAGTCTTCTAACCCTAGCCGTGCGGTTGCAGATGTGGAGGTCTCCACAAATACAACTCCTATATGATACAACGCTTTTCAATTGATATCAATAATTTTAAAAATTTAGTTTATATCCCCCATTGACCACCATGAACTTTAGCTACATTTTCAGTAATAATAAATGCATCTTGATCAATTGCATGAATTTTAGAAATCAATGGACCATAATCACGCGTATCAACCACGATTAACAACTGACGTTTATCTTCATCGCTATAGCCACCAACAACATTATAAATTGTTAATCCTTGATACTCGTCTTTTAACATATCCTGAATTTGTTCAAGATATTTATTTGACATAATACGTACTTGATACTTTTTATCAAAACCAGTCTCCGTGTAACGCATCGTAATTGCCGTAACTACTTGTGACAAAGCTGCTAAAAGAAAAGCATTCCAACCATCTACGAAAATATTCAAGAAAATTATAATCATGTCAATAATTGTAAGCGTGGTTGCTGGATTCAAATAAAAATACTTTTTTAAAATCATCGGTGGGATCGTTGTTCCACCACTTGATGCATTAACACGATAAAGAAGTGAAATACCAAATCCCATTAAAGCTCCACCATATATTACAGCTAGCAATTTATTGCTAGTTATTTCAAAACTAGGGGTAATCTCCATCAAGATTGGTAATAACAAACTACCTGCTGCCACATTTTTGGTTACTTTTTTACCTAAAAAAATTGCGGCTAATATCAGCATTAAACCATTAACAATAAAAACAGTTATTGAGCGGTTAACTCCCCAAACAGCATCAATCAAAATTGAAATACCAGTAGATCCTCCAGCAGCAATATTGATTGGTCCATAAAAGAAATTAATTGCTATTGTTATAATTTCAAGTCCCGCTAAAAATACTAGCCTTCTTATCCAGGAACGTTGTTTAATGTTTTTCATCAGTAAGCGTCCTTTCTTTTAGTTAGTAATTCTATTTTAACGAAAAAATATATCTCGCCACAACAAATTAAAATAATATTAATAAATTATTTAATTTCTTCCTGTTTATATTCAATTGATTGAGTACCCTCATATGCCGGCAAGCCATTTTCAGCTCTGTAAAGTGCCCGTTCAAATGAACGATAGCCTTTAGATGAAGAAACCGCAAATTTTACTCCATATTTAGAAGCAAATTCTTGAATATTCCAAGTTGCGTCATGAGCAGCATATGCCGTCATCAAAATCACAATATCAAGTTCTTTGATTTGTCTTTCCATGACCTTCTTTTTACCTTCAAAGGCATCGATCGGAATAGGAATACCATTATATCTAGTGACTATCCTCTCTAAAATCCCTTCATTTTGGTTATCACCAATAGCAATCCCAACTCTTTGATAGTGAAGATTCATATCAAGTTTAGTAAATTCTTCTTGCTTATTATCCTTACTTTTATCTTTCTTTTTATAGGATAAATCTGATTGTTTGGGAGGATCAACTTGATAAATCCAGCGAATTTGAACCGCATCACTAGGATTTTTCTTAATTCGTACATCACCTGTATACCAGGCCAAATCCACAATAGAACCATCCTCAAGATGAATATTTTCACCTTGATAATAACTAGAATCGACCGGAATAGTAATATCTTTGCCGCGAATACGTAGTTTTTCACCTTTAATATTACGAGTAATTGCTAGTTGGCCTGCTTTACCTTGAACAACAGCATAACGAAATTCCTCAATTGGATCATAATCACGTGTTCTTAACTTACGATAACCTACTACTCTTAGTACTTCAGCTTCATAATTAGGATTATCTTGGGTTTCAATTGCTTCAACAATATCACCACTCTTTAAATTAAGTGAGTGAATTTGCGATTCTTTTATTCGGTAAACAATTTGTCCATTATCATTAATCAAATTACAACCAGAAAGAGCACGAATAACTGTATAACGTCTACCTTTTCGATAATCTCTTTTAGGCTGTTCTTTCGGCTTCATTGCTTCTTCAAAAATTTTTTTATTTACCGCATCTTTAGTTGTCTTAGATTTTTGAATCGCTTGATCTAATCTGCCCAAAACACTTCCATAACGTTTACCAACACCAGGTACAAAAGTTAGTTTATGTAATGCTTCAAGAGATTTCTTTTTAGCAGTATCATCACCAGGAGTTTCAATTAATTCAGTTAAGCCTAATAAAAGTTGCTTAAATTGCTTTAAGTCAGCATTTCTTTGTGCAATCGATTGTGTATTGGCTATTTTCTTAGGCTTAGCAGGATTATTTTTAGGCTCTTGCTCTACCTCTCCACCTTCTGCCATTGAAATGATTGCTTTAATTGCATTCAAACTGTTGGCTAAACTCTTATCATCTGCGTCAGTTTTATTCAAAATCACTTTAATATTATTTCGATAGTCGTACATATTTTCACCACTTTTATTTTTTACTGAAATATTATATTACTTACTTTTTATAATTTAAATAAGCAATTGCGTTAATGATATCAAGTGATTATAATTTTACTAAAATTATAATTTTTAAGGAGGAACACACATGGCTAAAATTCGTCCTGAAGACTTAGATTGGAATAACTTAGGTTTTAAATATCATGATTTACCTTTCCGCTGGGTTGATAAATTTCAAGATGGTAAATGGCAAGGCGGACAATTAACTTCAGATTCTACCATCACATTCAATGAAGCTGCTGAAGAATTACATTACGGACAAGAGATTTTCGAAGGTTTAAAAGCTTATCGCAGAAAAGATGGCGGTATTAACTTATTCAGACCTGATCAAAATGCCAAAAGAATGGCGAAATCAGCTGAGCGTCTTTTAATGGAGCCTTATCCAGAAGACAAATTTATTGAAGCAGTCAAACAAGTTGTTTTGGCCAATCAAGAATTTGTACCTCCATATGGATCTGGCGGTACACTTTATCTCAGACCATTTATGATGGGAACTCAATCTATTGTTGGTGTTGCTCCATCAGAAACTTACGAATTTAGAATTTATGCTACTCCTGTTGGTGCTTATGTTAAAGGGCTTAACCCAATGCCCTATGTAATTAGTGACTATGATCGTGCCGCACCTTATGGTACAGGTCAAGCTAAAACAGCAGGCAATTATGCCAGCAGTTTAATGCCTTCACTCCTAGCTAAAAAAGCTGGCTTTGCAGATGCATTATATTTAGATCCTAAAGAACATAAATATATTGATGAATTCGGTGGTGCAAATTTCTTTGGCATTACTAAAGATGGTCAATTCCAAACGCCAAAATCAGATTCAATCTTACCTTCAATTACTAAACACTCTATTTTAAAAATTGCTGCTGATCTTGGCCTTGATCCTATTGAGACTAAAATTCCAATTGATAACATTGATCAATTTGCAGAAGCCGGTGCAATGGGAACAGCTGCCGTTATCTCACCTGTTGGTTCACTTACTTACCAAGATAAAAAATATAGTTTCGGCAATGAAAAAGAAGCTGGTCCAATCACCCAAAAATTATATGATACTTTAACGAGTATTCAATTTGGTGATTTAGAAGATAAATATAACTGGACAATTAAATTAAGTTAATAAACAAAAAAGTGATCTTTTGCATTAGCAGAAGATCACTTCTTTTTTGTCTAGGCTCTCCATTCTCCGCCTTGACCGTATGAATGCTTGCCCAATTCATTAATGATTACGTGGATGTGTTCCTTAGGAGCCCCAGTATTCTTGTGAACCGCTTCAGTAACATCCTTCATCAAGTTAGTAATTTGTTCGTCTGAACGACCTTTGATTAATTCAATATGTACAAATGGCATAATTATCAACTCACAATCTTTATAATTTTTTCTTCAATTATAACAAAATTGTAGCTGGAGATTGAACTCATCTTTAATATTTTCGCTTACCATGCTGATAAACTTGCTTATCAACTTGCTCAACAACCGTTACATCAGTTAGTGGATTATTCTTTAATACTAAAAAATCTGCATATTTTCCAACTTCAAGTGATCCATAATTTCGATCAATTTTTAATAATTCAGCAGATCCTAATCCTGCAGCACGTAAGGCTTGGTAATTGCTTGCACCAGCTCTAGTTAATTCTTTAGCAGTTCCTTCTAATGGATTCATAAATGTGCCTGCATCGGTTCCTAACGCTAATTTAACACCTGCTTTAATTGCTTTACTAACATGTTCATAAAATGCCTCTACATGCTGACACATCTTCTGATATGAAAAATCGGTCATTTTTCCTTTACCATATTCCACAATTTGATGTCCAGCAATTAACGTTGGTGATAAAAATGTACCTTGTTTTTTCATTAATTCAATATCTTCATCACTTACATAAAAACCATGCTCAACAGAACCTACTCCGGCAACAACAGCATAATGAATTCCCATTTTTCCTTCTGCATGTGCACATACAGTCATGTGCTTAGAATGTGCCTCTTTAACTGCCATCTGCATTTCTTCCAAGGAAAGTTCCGTATCATCTATTTGATCACCTTGTGACATAACACCACCTGTCGCCATTAATTTAATATTTTCAGCGCCTTTTTTAAACTGCTCACGCACTGCTTTTCTCACATCATCTGGTGAATTAACCAAATGAGCAACATTTAACTTATTATCTTCCAATGGCTGATCAGCATGGCCACCTAATATAGAGATTGGCATCCCAGCCGGTTTAATTTTAGGCCCTTCAAAAGGATATGCATCCCTCATTTTATTTAGCTTAACATCAACATCAAAAGCTACACCACAGCTTCTAATATATGTAACGCCCCCACGTATCCACTTTTTAAATCTTTTAAGGCCTTATAAGTAACCAAAGTTTCAGTCTCAGGATAATGTTCTTTGGCTACATTAACCACCCCTACATGTGTATGAGCATTAATCAATCCAGACATTACATATTGACCATGCAAGTCAACATTTTTATCTTCCTTCGGGTTTGTCCCTGTTCCCACTTTGAGTAACTTACCCGTTTCTTCGTCAACTACGAACCATGCCTTATGTAGCAATTCATCTTTTGTCCCTACAAACAAATTACAATTCTTAAAAACTGTTTTACTCATTCTTCTATTCCCCTATTTAGTTACATATGTATTTCTAAAATTAAAGTTCCCACTAGTGAATCCTAAATTATGAACATTTTTTCTAACCATCCATGCTTGTCCATCATGATATAAAGGTGTCAGCGGCTGTTGCGCATCTAATACTTCTTATGCTTTTACCAAACTCTCTAATCGTTTATTGGGATTCATTTCTTCATTCGATTCTTTTAAGTATTGATCGAATTTTTTATTAGACCATTTTCCAAAATTATAATTTTCTCCAGTAGTCATTACGTTAAGCATTGAATTTGGATCATTATAACTAGTCGTCAATCCTGTAAAGTCAATATCATAATTTCCATTCAACATATTACTTACACGAGTAGTTTTAGGCATTGATTTAACATTAATTACCATTTTTTTAGTAAATGTACTCTCTAATTGACTTTGAACATATTCCATTACTTTTTTAGAAACAACATCGTCATCACCAGCTAAAGTAAACTCTACTTTTGATTTATCCAATTCTTTTAATGCCAGATTTAATAATTTTCTTGCTTGCGCTTTATCATAATTTGTATATTTACTAGTCGCATTAGTTTGTGCAAAGTATTTATTAAAATTTTTACCATTTACAGTTTCTTGCGGACCTGTAAAAGTTGTTGCTGGAGTATTAGCTCCTCCAACTGTTGACGCTAAAACCTTTCTATTTAAGGCCATTGAAATTGCACGTCGCAAGTTAACATTAGCCAAATCCTTATTTTTAGTGAGACTATAAGTCAAATATTCTGTTCTATCTAATTTGAATACACGATATCCTTCTTGATGTTTCAACTCTTTTGAAGCTTGTGTATCTAAAAATGCACCGTCTAAGTTTCCTGATTGGTAAAGATTATAGTCAGTAGACGGAGTCTTTTGAACACTATAATTAATAGTGTTTAATTTGACATTCTGCTTATCCCAACAATAATTATTTTTCTTTAACTTCCAATTTAAATTAGATCCAGTCCAACCGCTATTAACAAATGGGCCATTATATACTACATATTTTGAAGCTGTACCATATTTTTTCCCATATCTTTTTGCTACTTTTTCATTTACCGGGTTCCAATTTGATGCGTCATCGTTTTAAAATATGGTACTGGATGCGTAAGATGAACTACTAAAGTATGTTTATCTTTAGCCTTAACTCCTAAATTATGAGGTGAAGTTTTACCAGCCACTACTTCATTAGCATTTTTAACTGCTTGGTAGATATTTTGTTGTTGCGATTGTGTTCGTGGATCTAGCGTTCTTTGTAATGCATAAACGAAATCATTAGCAGTAACTTGATCTCCATTACTCCATCTTGCATTCTTTCTTAAAGTAAATGTCCAGGTTTTGCCGTCTTTACTTGCTACTGATTTGGTTGCCACACCTGGTTTTACTTTTCCATCATTATCTAAGCGATTTAAACCTTCAAAAACATTATCGGCTTGCTCACAACTTGTCGTATCAACCATTTTAGTTTGATCAAGTGTTTGAATTTCCGACGTTGTCATCCAAGATAAGGACCTATCATATTTTTGATTCCCTGATGAATTATTTGAACAGGCAGACAAAACCGCTGTTACACTTGTAGTAACCAAACCACTTTCCAATAATTTTAACCACTTTTTCATATAATATCCTCATTTCTATTCTCCCTTATCTTGGATAAACAAAAAACGCCCTACTAGGTTAAATTAACCTAATAGGGCGTTTTAACGCGGTACCACCTATTTATTCATCAGCAATTGATACTGATCTCATGCACGTGCGGCTCATCATATAGACAAGCGATACGTCGCCGCTGTATAGGGCGGGCCCTGAAAAGACTAAATATCGTCTCTTCAGCTCAAAGGTGATTTTCGCATAAGATCTCGTTATCTTTTTCCACCACACCAAAGACTCTCTGAAAACTTAATCTTAAGTTACTTTCCTTATCAAAGCTAAATTATTTTTTATTGAAAATAATATTATTGCGATTTAATAATGTGTTAATAATTTTTTAATAATAAAAGCACTACTTCCATTTAAAATTACCCAAAAACTTCAGCTGCAGCAATAACTTCAAGTACCGATTCATCTACTTTATCCCTGCCATACGCATCAAAAAACGATTTCGATACTTATTGTTTTTTAAATTAAACCACAAAGTCCAGGCCCCCAGAACAGATCTATGTGCCTATCACCGACACCACTGCCACCAACATCAATAAAACCCGAGAAATTCCAATTTTTGAGAATAATATTAGGTAAACAATAATCACCATGAAGCAGGACTTTATCTCGTAAAGCTTTTTTTCTTGACATTAAAATGTCATAGGCTTCTTCAGCTGAGCTGTATCCAAAACTAGGAAACTGCGATTGATCATAATTCCCCGTATGATAATTCTTTTCAGCTGTAGCAAGGTAGTTTATTGTTTTATCCATAACTGGACAGTCAGCATAATCTGTTTCATGCAATTTTCTTAATTCACATGCAATCGTATCACATAAACGTTCAGGGTTTTTAAGATACTTTGGATACACACAATCTTCTCCGCTAACAGCAGCCGTCAAGAGCCAATCATAATCATGAGAAAGATAATTCAACACTTCTGCGCTAAGGCCTTTTGAATAAAAATATTCTGTCATTTGGGCCTCTTTTTCAAGTTTTCCAATTGCCGAACGCTTTAAATAATAGCCATTGTCCTTATCAATAAAATAAACCCTAGCTTCAGGAGAAGAAGAACTATCATAAATCTTCGCTCCAGAAATAAAGCGATGAATGTCTAACGGAATATTTTCTGGAACTTTAGTTAATATTGTTTTCTGCATTTTTTACCCTAAAAAGCTCCACCGCCGCTTCCGCCGCCAAAGCCGCCAGATGAACCTCCAGAAAAGCCGCCTGACCCACCTGAAATAGACGAAGAACCAGCTGAAACGCCACTAGTGAAACTACGTTCAAAACTTTTTTCGAAACTATCGCTATTAGTATATAAGGGTGCATAGATAAATACTGAACTGCCTAATTCTGCAGCATCAAATTCCATCTTAAGATGTTCGATAACCTTCTTAGATAAGCCAAAAGTAACAGCATATGGTAAGATATCTTCCCATAAAATTATGTCGCCGACATCCTTCATCTTAAAATTACCAACATCATTAAGCATTTTCTTAAACCCACGTACTTTATTGGTTTCTACAGCACCCTCCTGGTTATAAATACCTACTCTTGTATTACTGATAACTGTAGCGATAATGGCTAAAACAAGCACAACAAATGATGTCCACATCAATGAGCTTAATAAACGTGGCATTGTATCAGATAAAAATAAGTTAATAACACCAGTAATTCCACTGATTGCGATAATTAAAATTAAAGTGCCTACACTTTTATCTTTATACTTCTTAGCCGCCTTATCAAAGAAGCGATTTTCTACCAAAGCATAGTGATTATTACTCCATTTATCAAACTTTTTACCTAAGCGCTTAGAAGTATAATTTCTTAATTCCTTAGTAGTAAATGATCTACCATCACCCACATTTTTAAATAGAAATTCAAGTAACTCATCATTTAGAATACTATCATCAACTAAATTAATTCGATACTCGCTCTTTTTTAAATGCTTACTCTTATACTCTTCAATCTCAATTTGATGTTTACCAGCTAATTGCAGTAAATACGCAGTAAAAGCCTTGGCATCAGGTTTAGCATTACGATCAAGAACTTGAGCCGCTATTGGACTAACATCAGGAATTTCATAATTGTGAGCTAAATCCCGAATCTTCTTTGGTTTGACACCTTTGGGTTTGACTAAAATGGCTTTGATTAGCGCAAATAATCCACTAATCAATGAGATTACAAATAACCCCCAATTAATATACGTTTTTCTCTGTCTTCTTTTATTAGCCTCAATAGCTAATTTAGCCTCTTGCTTTTCAATAGCTTTCTTTTTGTTTTTATTAACAAAATTCATGTTAGCAGAAGTTACAGATGGACTGAAAATAGAGTGGACTTCAATCCCCATATCTCCTGGTACATTGTTAGCAGTCATGATAATTTTACCTTGATTAGGTAAAACTTTAGTTTGACCATTTAATGGACCATGGGCCCATGCTTTTAAATCCGGAACTTTTCCTGGGAAAAGTACAATTACTTTAGCATAATCAATATCTGTATCCCAGCCATTACCAATAATCTTAAAATTTAATTCGGCTGTATCTTTATAATTAGTGATAGCACTCAAAATTCTGTATGAATACTCTATTTTAACTTTATCATCTTCATTAATTCGATGAAAAACTTTAAAACGATATGATTTTCCTTCTTGAATAAGTTGATAAGTATTATTTTGACCACTATTTGACAAAGAAATATTTTTATTATTGACCTTAACTTGAATATCGCTTAAGTTCTGGTTCTTATTTAGATTTTGTTTGTAAAAAACTCCGTGCGCATCACTGGCAAAATCATATTCAATCGTGCGTTGCATTGATAATGAACCATCACGATTTACCTTAGCAATAACATCCATATTGTTAATGCTATAATCTACATCTGCACTAACTTTTTGAGTAAAAACGGTTAGAAAACTCAATACACTTAATATTGCAATTAAGTTTAAATATTTTCTTTTCATTTTTCTGTCCTCAATTATTTAAAAAATCATCGATTAATCCTATCGCTTCTTTCTTATGTTCTCCTTTAAATTCATGTCCTGCTCGTTTAATAATATGCAATCGAGAGTGCTTAAATTTTTTATTTGCTTTTTCGGAATACGTTTCCGGCACAATAATATCATCTGAACCGTGAAGTATTAAAACTGGGCCATTATATTTAGTAGCAGTTTTTAACAAATTATATTTAAATAACTTTTCAAAGTAAGTTTTTCCAACAGTAAAGCCAAATAAATTCAGAGTATCTGGCACCTTTTTAATTGATTTAAATGCGGCTTGCGTATAATCAGTGATTGAAAATGCCGGATAAAGTAAAATTAGTGATTTAACTTCTTTAGGATATTTTGATGCAAGCATTGCAGACACTGCTCCACCTTGACTCTCACCTAATAAGGATACTTGCTTTGGATTTACATCTGTTCTATCTTTGATTGCTTCTAAAACAGTTTTTAAGTTTTGTTCTTCTGTAAAAATTGACATGTTCAACTGTTCTACACCTGTACTGCGTCCATTTTTAGCGCCACCAGGATAGTCGAAGACATATGCTACATAGCCTTGTCCTGCTAGATTTTTAGCATAATCAACCAAATCATGGTAATTACCTGCTAATCCGTGTGACAAAATAACAGCTTTTTTCTTACCAGCTAGATCTTTTGGTACATATATTCGACCATAAATATTCACCCCATCTTTATAAACATTCCAATCGTGTTCTACAACTTGATATTTTGCTTTAATTTGCTTTATTTTCTTATTTTTTTGTTCAACTTTAATTGGTTTATCTTTAGACTCAGACGCAGAATTATTCCTCATGCATCCCGTTAAAGTCATAGCTAGACTAACCAAAAAAATATATAAAAATCTTTTTTTCAAAATTTAATTCACCTTTTTAAGTAATTACCTAAGCGTTTCTTAGGTTAGTTATAATTATACAAAAAGTGCGAGCAAATTCTCAAAAAAGAATTTACTCGCACTTTTAACTTTATAATCTTTATTTTTTAAAAGTTAGCTGCTTTTACATACAAGCCCTTACCAATACGGTAATATGATTTACCATTAATATTAAACTTTGAACCATAAGTCTTGATTGGTGTACCTTTTCTTAAAACTCTCCAGTTAGCACGTCTACCTGAATGGTTATAAATGTAAGCATTATGTTTCATTACTCGAGAATTTCCCAGGACATTGCTTGCCATTACGTAACGATCATCACCAACTTTAAGAGCTGTCTTACCATTATCCAAAGTTACAGTTGAACCATAGTATTTAATACCATAGTAAGCTGCGTAATAGCCACTTTGACGTTCACCCTTCTTATTGTAAATGTATGCCTTCTTCATAACATAACCCGAAGTTTCTGGTTCAGATGGTGTAGCAGCTGATGAAGAATTATTATTTGTTGTAGTGTTATTAGTTGAAGCTGAATTAGAATTGCTTGATGAAGGTGCTTGGGAAATAGCACCATTATTTGTAGTAACATCTCCATCAATTGATAATGGAAGAACTGCTACATTACCATCAACACTTAATCCACGCCAGTTATCAGTAAATTGCCAAATTGAAACACCTTCCATAGATGGGAAGTAATTAAAATTAGGATTATCAATTCTACCTGAAATAGCGTATGAGGCTACCCACAAAGAATTAGGGTACTTAGCAATTACGCTATTAGTATCAATTTGATTTTGTAAAACTGATGAACTTGCGTAAAGAAGTGGCTTATAACCTGCCGCCTTAATTTGGTCCATAAAAGCAATGATAGCTTGAGCAGTAGGAGTCTTACCACCATAAATATTATTTCCTTGACCGGTTTCGTAGTCACAAGCAATGTATGATCCTTTAGGAAGACCAAATGCTTGAGCAGCCTTAATTGCATAATTTGCTTCTGCAACAGCAGCACTTGTATTAGAACTGAATGTTGCAAAGTGATATGCCATTGGCATCATATTATTAGAAAGAGCAGTTGAAATTTGACTTAATGCTTTAGGGTTTCGGTATGATGTTCCTTCACTTACCTTAACAATAGCAAATTGTGAACCAGCTTGTGCATGACTTGATAAATCAGCACTTTGGTAACTTGCTACATCGACACCAAGAGCACGTGCTACAACTGATGTAGTTGCTGCCTTAACGGTAACTTGCGGCATATTTACTTGGGTTAATGCTACACCAGCAGTACCAAGTGCAGTTGCGCATGCTAATTTAATAATCAATTTCTTTGTTGTAGTCAATCTTCTTTTCCTCCGCTATGTGAAATTCACTTGTTATTCACATTTGTTTATCTTCATATACGAAATCAAATTTAGAATAATATCGTTTTAAGTATTAGTCAACCAATTACACTATAATGTAAGAAGAGATTAATATTTGTTACAATTTTGTATTGTACAATTTGTAAGATAATATAGAAAATTGAAAAAATTATCATTAAATTAATATTTACGGCAAAACAAATAATTAATTCAAAAAAATTCAATTTTTTCAAAAATATGCTTGCTTTTTAAAAATCTATCCCCTATAATAGTTTATGTTCTGTTGAGGACATACAAACATACACGATGGTCTGGTAGCTCAGCTGGATAGAGCAACAGTCTTCTAAACTGTGGGTCGTGGGTTCGAATCTCACCCGGATCACTATAATAGCAACGCCTGAGGGCGTTGCTTTTTTTGTGCTTACATACTTTTGACCATCTAACTATAAAAATGATTCTTATCACAAACTGTAAATTAGGCATCCTTTTTGTTATAATACCTCAAAATAAAACAGAGGGAGAAAGCTGAATGCAAAAGTCACGTTCGTGGTCGAACATTTTATTAAAAACACTAGTATCGTTCATCGGGGTCGCTATTTTATCACTAGGAACTACTTTTTTAAGAGGTGGAAACGTCGGCCTTGATCCATTTACTGCCGTTAACACTGGTATTTCTAATCATTTAGGAATTGGATTAGGCGTATATCAGTTATCAGTTAACTTAGTAATTTTTATATTTATTATTTGGCTTGATCGTAAGCAAATAGGTATCGGTACCATTTTAAATATGGTATTAGTCGGTTTTGAAATTCAATGGTTCACTACACTCTATCATCAATTATTTGGTTATCGGACCAGCTTTTTGATTGTAGCAGCCGATACACTTATTGGTTTACTTTTATTTACTCTAGGTGCTTCCCTTTATATGGCACCAGATCTTGGAGCAGCTCCTTATGATGCGATTGCCCCTATCATTAGTAGCAGAACCAAACTATCTTATAAAGTTGCAAGAATTATCCAAGATATTTTGTTCATGGTAGCCGGTTTTATAGCCGGTGGTCCAGTTGGTTTCGGTACGATCATCGTTGCCTTCTTCACTGGGCCACTTATCTCTTGGTGGAATGATCACCTTTCCGATCCAATGGTTAAAAACATTAATGAAGCAACTCTTCCACGTGAAGAAAAGCAGCATAATGCAGTTACTGCTCTGCTATCACATATCGGTAAAAGAACTTATCATACTGTAGTACATGCCTTTAACACAACAGAAGCACTTCAAGGTAATCTTAAAAATGCAAAAACTTCAGATTTAAAAACACAACTCAAAATTATTCGTCGTAATATGACTAATTCTAAAGAAATGTATGATTCATTCGTTGAACAATATAATCTGATTGAAAACGAATTAAAGAAACGGACTTCTGGTAATCACAAGAAAAATCAATAAATAAAAGTCCCGTAATAGGTCATCCTAATCTCAGGGCTTTATCATTTGTTTATGTTTTTTATTTTGTTAAAAAGTCACCAACAAGCTTTAATACTTTTGGCCTATTTTTACCAGTAAACAAGTGACCTTCTCCTTCAATCAAATGTAATTCACTCTTTGGCAAAAGTGTATGGAACTTTCTTGAAGCATTTGGAGAAACAACTTGATCATCTAAGCCATGGATCAATAATGTCTCACGATTATAATGTTCAGCCGTTTGATAAATTGGTAATAATTGAGCAATTCTGAAATACGCGCCACCCACTTCAAAGCCACTAACATTTACACTATCTGGAATATGAGTAGGGTCATAAATGCTCCCTTGACAAACACCATCCAAAGCATCGGTCTTCAAAGTAGCTGCTGGAGCAAGTAAAGCTAATTTTTCAATAGTATCCCGATAATAGCCTGCAAGCATTGAGGACACCACACCACCTTGAGAGTGACCTACTAAGTAAATATGCTTAGCTTTAACAGTTATTCACCTCAAGTTAATTTCTATCAAATTTAAAATCATACTTTTTAATGCTTATAACACACAATAAATCAACTTCAGGATCAGTTTAGCAATAATAAAGTAATATGTCTAATTAACTATAATTATATTGTTTTATTGGTTTTGCCTATATATGATTTTCATCTTGAGGTACTTTAGTCGACTCCACTTTTCTGAAGTATAATTAACCTATACTATTAGAAAAGAGAAAAAATATGGAACTTACAGACAAAATCAAACGAATAGTAGCAGAATATCGCTCTGGTTGTAAAAAAAGTGATGACTCACGTGACAGCGATCTACCACACGATATCCCTGAAGTAGAACGCATTGATAACCTACCTTACGGCCCAGATGAAAAATGGCATACATTAGATGTTTACCTTACTAAAAAAACAGATAAACCCTTCCCTGTAATTATTAATATCCACGGTGGTGGCTGGATCTATGGCACTAAAGAAACATATCAATATTATGGCATGAGTTTAGCTAAACGTGGCTTTGCCTTTATCAATCCTAATTACCGCCTAGCACCTGAAAATGCGGAATTTCCTGAAGAATTAGATGACGTTGATCTTTACATGCACTGGGTTGACGACCACGCTGAAGAATATCGTTTGGACAGAAATAATGTCTTTATCATTGGCGACAGTGCTGGTGGACAAATGGCTGAACAATATGTAACTATCTTGACTAATCCAGACTATGCCAAATTATTCCCATATAAGCCTCTTAATCTGAAATTTAAAGCTGTAGGACTTAACTGTGCTGCCTCATTCATTTTGACTCCCAATACTTTGCAAGGAATTAGCGGCTTATACTTCACCAAAGATGCAGTTAATAAGTATCATGAACAATTAGATGTTGAAAAATACATCAACCACAATTTCTTACCAACATTTTTAATTACCTCAAACAAGGACTTCTTGCACGACATGCAATTTACCCTCTTCGGTTTTTTACTTGGTCGCGGTGTTCATGCTATCTGTAAGTCATATGGTGATTCAGACAACCCACGTGGTCATGTTTTCTTTGTCAATCAAAAAGACCGTATCGCTGACATTGCTAATGATGAAGAAATCGAATTCTTCAGAGAACATATGAGTAAATAAGGAAAGAATTATGATTAAATTTTATGGCTATAGTCGCTGCTCTACTTCAAAAAAAGCGCGCAAATGGATGGATGAGCATAACATTAAATATGAATTTCAAGATTTAGTTGAAACTCCTCCTAAAAAAGAAGATTTAGTTAAATGGCTGAACAAATATCAAGATCGCGGATTGCGTTATTTCTTTAATACAAGCGGTCAACATTATCGCCAGCAAAAATTAAAGGATCAAATCCCCACTATGACAATTGATGAGGCAGCTGAATTAATGTCACAAGATGGTAAACTGATCAAAAGACCACTTGTCGTCGACGATAATCACTTAACCTGCGGATTTAAAGAAGATATCTTTGAACAAACTTGGTTAGCATAAGAAAACGGACTCGAATACGAGTCCGTTTTTATTATCATCTATTATTCAAATAAATCTCACGATCAAAAATCTGTTGCATTTCTTCATTAAAATTGTGTGCAATAAAAACAATTGTCACATCTGTTTTAACTAGTTTTTTCAAAATTTTCATTGTTGCAGTTTGATCAATCGCACTTGTTCCCTCGTCAATTAAGATTAATTTGCTTTGATGAACCTTACTTCTAGCAAAAACAATTTTTTGACGCTGGCCTCCTGAAACATTAAGTTGATTTAAATCAATTTTCGTCTCAATCCCATTAGGAAATTTCGTTATATCACTCACTAGCTGTACTTCTTCAACTGTTTGGTTAACCAACTGCTTTAACTTCTCATTAAACATCGTTATATTTTCCGCAATCGTAGCAGGGAAAAGCACAGGAGTCTGTGGTAAATACCCTATTTCGGCTAAATCGGGTCGGATAAGTTTACCATTTGAATCAAAATATTGAATCTTACCACTTGTTGCCGTTTCTTCTCCTAAAATCAGCTTAAACAAAGTACTCTTTCCTGTTCCACTATCACCTGTAAGCAGAATTTTTTCACCAGCATTGACCTGAATATCAGGAAAGGCAACTTCTTCACCATTCTCAAATTTAATTGCTAAATTTTTAGTTGAAAAAGCAACCGGTTGCTTAAAATTATGATCTCTTTCATTATTAATCTTTTTTCTGGCTTGCAGGATCTTTTCTCGTAATTCCTTAGTTGCTTTCATTCGTCCACCATAATTAGCGATTCCTTGAAGTGAAACAAACATAGCTGAACTAAAGTTACCAATACTGGCAATTAAACCAAAAGCAACCCAATTATTAACTACTAAAAAACCCGTCAATAAGAAAATCAATGCATCTCCAACTGAATAGGCCAATTGATTTAAATAATCTAGCTTTTGATCCACCTTTTGCTTTTGGATATTGGCATTTTCTAATCGTCCTGAATTTTTAGCAATTACTTTAAATAATTTTTCCCCAGCCAAATATCTACGTAATTCTGACAAACCAATAAGCCAATCACCCAGTGTTTTCAAATACTTCTTATTAGCATCAGATACCAAATTAGTAGTTTTTCTTAACTGCTTGTCCATTAATTTGGGTAAACATATTTGGACTGCTGCCAAGACTACACAAGCTACCAATAAACTCCATTGAAATGTAAAGAGCATCAACGCCACACTAAATACACTAACTAACATCCCTGCAATATAACGAAACGAATTTAAATAATCATTATGAAGTAAGGCTAAATCGTTAGTCATTCTACTTTGTACACTACCTGTATGGTGACTCTTACCATCTTCAAAGTAATGATCTGTTATCTCTTGTCTAATTAAGTGTAAATAATTTTGAATATGCTTTTGCCACATGATCCCAGCAATATTATAGGAAAGATATAAAATCACATAACAAATTACTTGCAGGCTAGTCCAAAATATAAACATCTGTAAATTATGACCACGTACGGCATTAAATTGCAAAGTTAAAAAGTAGGCTACCCCTATTTCAAATCCTGCACCTATCATTTGCAATAAAAGAGCCACACTAAAATGCCAAGGATTTAATTTAAATAATTCTTTCCAACTCATTATTTGCCCTCCAAGTAAATTTCACGATCGAATAATGCTTTTTGCTCTTTAGTCAAATTATGAGCGATCATCAAAATAGTTCTATCCGTCTGCACTAAATTTTGCAAAATCCTTGTTGTCGCTGCTCGATCGATTGCACTAGTAGCTTCATCTAAATACAAAATCGGTTTTTTATGGATCATCGCCCGCATTAAAACCACCTTCTGTCGTTGCCCCCCTGAAAGAAGATCATGTTTCACTTCAATCTCAGTAGCCAATCCATCTTTAAAGCGTTTTTCATCTTTGGCAAAAATATTATTTCTAACTACGTCTTTAACCTGATCTTTTAATTTGGCATTAAGCATCGTAATATTTTCCAAAATAGTCGCATCAAACATAGTTAAATCCTGCGCTAAATAGCCAATTTGATTCAAATCTGGATGAATAATTTTTCCCGTTTTATCTTTATATAGCACTTCACCAGTTATTGGTTGAATTTGGCCCAGCATTGTTTTTAATAAAGTAGGCTTACCAGTGCCACTATCGCCTGTAAGTAATACTTTTTCGCCGCGCTTAATTACCAAATTAGGATAAGTAATTTTTTCTCCATGCTCATATTGGATTGCTAAATTTTTCACTTCAACCCTATCAATTTCAGCAATTGAATCAAATTTTTCATCAGCATTAAGTTTTTGTAATTCGGCCAGATGATTTCTTAAAGTACTCGTTGATTTAAGCTGAGCATACTTGGTTACACAACTATTCACGCTATAAAAAATTCCATTAGCAAAATAGCCAGCAGTTAAAATTGTACCCAAGCTTACTTGATGATTGAAAAACAAAACTCCTGCAAGCACCGGTACGCCAACTCGACCCATAACATCAAAAATGGCTGAAACCATTTCAACATAAATTAATGTCTTATCACGCTGAAATTCACTTTGTTCAAGCTGACGACTTGATTCGCTAACTTTCTTTTTCAAGATATTTTTATTCTTATATCTTCTAAGTTCTTCAAGACCATTGAACCAATTTTCAATTAAGTTTAAAAATTGAGCATTCTTTTCAGAAACTTTCTCAGTAGCTCTATTTGTATATTTTTCTAACAATTTTGGAACAACAATAGCCAAAAAAGTAATTAAAAGACTATATGCCACAAGTAGCCAATGAAAGGTAAATAAAGTACCGATTGTAAAGAAGACATAAATTAAATCACACGCAAAATAAAAATAAATATCATAGTAACTTGATTGAATAGTTCGTAAATCATTACCCAAATGATTTTCCATTTCAGCTACTTTAGCAGGCTTTTGATAATAATGTCTAACCATATTTTGGCGAACTTGATGGAATAAATTTTGCGTTTGTTTGGTATTTTGCACGCTGGCAATATTAAAACTTGAATTACAAATCTGTCCAATTATGAATTGACCCGCGATTATTTCAATAAATAAAATAAATTTTCCTTGTGAAATTGCATCAAGTTCTGGACTAGTTAAGTAAGTATAAAGCGTAGTTGCAGCCTGTGTAAGCGTGATTAAGAGCAGTACTAAAAATGCACGCTGATAGTTTGTTTTGAGATAATCTTTTAAACCCATTATTTTCCTCATTATTCTCTGTATGACAAATTGACGAATAGTTTTACATCCCTAAACTTGATTTGTCGCAAAGAAAAAGCACTGTCCATTCGCATTCGAATTAACAGTGCAACAAATAAAGGTCGATTTTAATAAAAAATCGCCTTAGATTCGTTTACTGCTAATACTGATTGCGAAAAAATGGGTACACCAAATAAGGTGCAAAAGTTCACTTTTTTCTGCTTAACAAATCAAGTATTAGAGATTCAATAAACGAATCATATGGCAATTTCCTCTTATTTCTATAATTTAATTAAAACTATATCATGTTTTTTTAATTTCGCAAGACTTTTTTATTTATCTTCATCTAAATATTTTTGTAAAACTCTAAATACGCCATTTTCAGTATTTGCCGGTGCAACAAACTTAGCATGTTTCTTTACCTTATCCATTCCATTAGCCATTGCATATGAATATTTAGCAAAATCAAGCATTGGAATATCATTACCGCCGTCGCCAAAGGCAATCAAATCATCACCCCTCATCCCCATCTTCTTCAGTAGACGTTCAAGACCACTCCCCTTACTTACGCCCCTTACATTAATATCAATAGCAAAAGTGGCGGAAGCAAAGGCAGAAATCTGATTAATGTGCTTTTTATTAAATGCTTTTTCAATCTCCGGTGCTTTTGAACTGTCCATATTAAAAGTAATTTGGTAAATGTCACTTTCTGGCATGTCATTCCAACCATCAACGACTGCACTATTACCAGCAAAGTAAGCTAAGAAGTCACGTTCATCTTTATCAATTTCGCTGTGTAAATATGCAATATCTTTTTCAAAAACCATTGTTGCCATCTTGCCATATTTAGCTTGAACTTCTGTAATAAAATCTAAAACATCTTGTCTAGCTAACGGATAACTGGCTGCTTCTTTACCTTTAATAATCAAGCGGGAACCATTTAAAGTTACAAAATCCATTCTATCTGCAAAACCTGTAAAGTCTTGTTTTAGTCGTACATATGGTCTACCCGAAGCAACGATAAAGTGAACTCCTCTTTTTTCAAATTCAGTTAAAAGCTGATCAAATTGTTCATGATTAAATTGCTTTCTATCATCTAAAAATGTACCGTCCATATCTACAGCAACTGCCTTAAATGGTAATGTCATTCTCTTCACCTCATAAAAATATTTACTAAATAATCTTATCATTTATTATCAGTTAATAAAGTTGAAAATTTTGTTAGATTAGTATTAAGATTGATTTAATGGAATATATACCAAAAAATCTACAGAAAGGATACTAATATATATGAAACCAGAAAATTTAAAGAAAATATTGCATAATCGAAATAAAATTAAACATGAAAATTCGTATATTAAAGAAAATAAATTAAATCTAACCTATGTAAAAATAAATGATTTAAAAAATACTAAAAAAGCCACAGCTTTTAATATGGTTCGAAACAAAGCGATTAATAATCAACTAAATAAATATTTACATCCTAATTCCATTCACATTCGTTTAAAGCCATATTTTGAAGATAAAACTTTAATACACTGGATTGGTATTTTAGGAGACGTGACATTACCAAATAGCACTAACTTAAACGGCTCATTATTAATTGACAAAATATCTTGTTATCCAAATATAGAAATATTAGATTATCATGCATGGTTAAATATTGATCATATTAAATATATTGGTCATCAAAAACAACAATTGGCTATCGGTGATTACATTGAAGGATTTAGTTTAGTTAAACAATACGGTCAAGGTAAGTATGGTCTAGACGCAACTTTTATTAAAAAGGCCGGTATTTTCATTGGTACTAACAAACCAGAAACCCTAGTCAGCAGTTATGATCGCCAAGATTCTTGGGTAGTTGAGTTAAATAATAACAACTTAACTAAAAAGAATTATGAAAATAACTATCTAACTAAAAATATCAAAGATTTTGCGACTACTGGCGCGCATATTGATGCTAGATTTCAACCAAGTCGTTACAAGAAATTTCAACAACGACTTGAAGAATTACAACAAGGTAAATCAGAAGATGTATTACCTTTAATTGATAAAACTAAAAAAGCATATGTAGCAACTGTCGTACGTAGTCATGCTGTGGAAATTCCTTCTATTTCACACAAAATGCCACAATTAGAAGTTAAAAATGTAATGGTTAAAGATAGCAATAGATTAATCTTCGCTAAATATTATTTGCCTTATGTAATTGATATTAAAGTACTCGGTGAGTTAAAAGCGGGAGATATTATTCAATTTACTAGTGAAGCTACTCCATCTAATACTGGAACTTTCAGTAAAGTTACTGACTTCAAACTATTAACTAAACATGATTTTACACCGCTTCCATCCAACCCCAATGCCTTTCTTGGTTATATAATGTGGCGCCACCCCGAAGAAGGTGAATCCAGTTATATTGCTAATTACCAAAACTGGGCTCTTGTAAATCAGGTTCATACCGAAGAAATTTTAAACGAAATAAATTCTGCTCGTCCTACCACTAATCTTTCAGAACTAGAATTAGCTAATAGTTTAAATATCGATAAAAAATGGGTAGAAAACGCTAGAAAACAAGGATTAATCAAGCCAATCACCGATACTGGTTTAACCAGAAGATACGATACTACTAATTGGAATATATTACGCCAAGTAATCGGTGCACAAGATAGATCGGCGGTAGAGCACTTAAAACAAATTATCTCTGTTTATACGACTGAAGACCTAATTAAAAAAACCGGTGTTGATCGTAGTGAAGTTGAAACCAGATTAAAACAAGAAGAACTCTTCCCGCTTAATGGGTTACACTATTCTATTAATCTTTATGGACCAAAAGTTCTCGATTTATTTAAAGCACGTAAAAGAGTACGCAACCTTCTTCCTAATAAGACTAATGTTGTCACTAAACGCGAAATTCCAGTTAATAAAAAAATGGTCATTCCTGAAAAAAGCACTAAAGAAATTGAAAAAACAACAGATCATGAAACTAAACCAGTGGCTCAATTATCAGAAAAACCACAAAATATTTCAGATAAAAAAGAAAAAACGGTTCAACCAAAGGAAAATATCGCAACAACTGATTCAATTAAATCGATTACCCAGATTCTAATTACTACTTTTGATGAAATCAATTATGAATATGTGACTGATAATCCTAGAGGCGAAATTACCAAAATTATGAATTTTGCAGAAAAGGCTACTATTAATAAAATGTTGTCAGTTAAGAATATATCTACTGGTGAAGAAGAATTTATTTCTGTTAAATCGATTATGAAAATCAAGCAAAAATAACCGTAGATACTAAAACAGATACTCACTTAGGTTTCGTTCCATGTATTTTCTAAATTTCTGAGCCTATTATGTTTGGTGTCCCTGTTGTATTAAATCCTACCCTTGCAATTCCATTTATTACTATTCCTTTGGTATTGCAAGCAATCTCTTATTTCTTATTTAAGTTCCATATCTTACATATGATCATTACCAGTGTTCCTTGGATTACTCCAACTTTACTTAATGGTTTCTTGATTACTGGTGGTGATTGGAAAGCAGTTGTATGGCAAGCTATCTGTGTATTAATCGCAGTTGCAGGTTAACTGGCCATTCTTCAAAGTTTTGGATAAAAAAGCTTTGGCAGTTGAACAAGGTGAAGCTACTCCTGAAGAATAATTACCTTCCAGGCGCTAAAAATATTAATTCTCTCCCCAAAAGCGTCTGGAGCATCATAATAGAAAAAGGCGAAGCGACAATGCTTCGTCTTTTTACTATATTCGATTTAAAGCCTTTTTAAATATCTAAAATCTTTTTCTTCTTAGCTTGAAATTCTTCTTCTGTCAAAATGCCTTGATCAACCAACTCTTTTAATTTCTTAATCTGCTCTACTTGCTTATCAATTTCACCCTTACCTTGCGCTAACTTGGATAAAGTCCTAAGATCATCAGCCAAAATAGCGGCAGATATTTTATTAATTGAATTAAAATCGATCTGTTCATTATCTACGACAAGTGTAATTTCGTCATAAACTATTTGATGTCTCAAAAGCACACTCTTAATTCGATCTAGCAAGATCGTTTTTACAATTAAATCTGATCGTTTCTTACTAATAACGATCAGTCGCTGATTAGTACAAACAAGCAGGCTGACCTCACTCTGATCATTAATCCCGGTTGCCGTATATTTGATCATTTCTGATGAATCTGCTAACAATTTAACTAGTGGTGCTAAATCCTTATCACTAAACCAAATATCAAAAACATCCGCATCGATTAATTGTTGTTTTAAATTAGCCGGCAAAGTCAACTTCTCTATCTTGGCAATCGATTGTTGACTACGTTGTTGCGACAAGAAAGACTGATTAGCCTCTCTTTGTTTTTTACTAAATAAATCAAAAAATCCCATAATTTTTCCTTCAAAAATAATATTAACTATTTACATTATGGACTATTTGAAATGTAATGTCTCATGAAATGTAAGCATTACCAAATGTGATTTTGCTATAATAATAAAAAATAATTACTTTAGGAAGAAGAAATGAGAATACTAAACATAATTGGAATTAGCATCTATCTTGTAATCGCTCTTGTTCTAGCAATCAAACGTTTTCGTCTTAATCAAGATTTTCGTAATCACAAAATAAAAAAAGACGACTATGATCGTTTAGCTAGACGTACTTCTATTGAATTAATCATTGTCTTAGTGCTTGTAATGTTATTTGTATATACTCCGTTTAAAATTTTTTCTTTTAATTATTTTATCTAAAAATTTTACCCTCAACGTCTCCATTTTGATTGGTTCTCACTTACTAAACAGGTAAACTAGATAGTAACAAATATTACATTAAGGAGAAAAAATATGAAATATAATCAATATGCCTATGTCGAAACTGACTTTGACAATCAAGTTAGAGAACTTATCGACATCAATTTTTTACCTAGGAATTACGAAGACTGGTCATTTAGCGACCTTTTAGCTAAATTAGTCAAAAACGCAATCGCCGAAGCAAAGACTGATGCTGCTAAAACCGCTAAACTCAGCGAATTTGCTGTTTCTGATCATGAAACCTTAACTGATTTTCTCAAGCAAAAACCAGAATCTATCGGTACTGCACAATTCTACAATGTTGCATTACAACTACTTGGCTACCATATTCATTATGACTACGACTTTGCCGACCCAACTGGTTTTATGCAAAAAACAGCGCTGCCTTTTGTTCAAGATATTAACGATACCCATAAGTTGATCTCCGCTTTCTATCGTTTGCTCAATACCCGTACTAAAAACGGTCAAATTTTACTTGATGTGATGGCTGGTAAAGGTTACTTCACTCAATTCTGGGGTCAAAATCAATTCAAATTTTTCAATGGTAAATCTATCCCTGTCTTTGATACTTCAAAAGTAATCCGCGAAATTGTTTATGTAGAAACCGACTTAGATACTGATCATGATGGAAAGAGCGACTTAATTCAAGTTACTATTTTCCGTCCAGTTGAAACTAACAACGGTCTTAAGGTGCCAGCACTTTATACTGCATCCCCATACTTCGGCGGAATCATCGCTAACGAAAAGCGTAATCACAGCGTCGATGAAAATCTATCTGATGCCACTGAATGGAATGATCCACAATACGTTCATTCTCCAATCGTTAAAGCAGAAAATCCTGATGGCTCAAGTCATCCAACTACTGAAGAAGCAGTTCACAAGTCTTCTTACCCATTGAACGAATATATGCTTGCTCGCGGTTTTGCTAGCGTCTTTGCCGGCGCAATCGGTACTCGCGGTAGTGACGGTGTCAGAATCACTGGTGCCCCTGAAGAAACCGAATCAGCAGCTGCTGTAATCGAATGGCTTCACGGCGACCGTGTTGCCTACACCGACCGTACTAGAACTATGCAAACAAAAGCTGATTGGTGCAACGGCAACATCGGTATGACCGGCCGCTCATACTTGGGCACTTTGCAAATTGCTATCGCTACCACCGGTGTCAAGGGACTTAAGACTGTTGTCTCAGAAGCTGCAATTTCTTCATGGTACGACTACTATCGTGAACACGGTTTGGTCATCGCTCCAGAGGCATGCCAAGGTGAAGACCTGGATCTTCTTGCAGAAACTTGTGAATCTAACTTGTGGGATGCTGGATCATACCTCAAGATCAAGCCAGAATACGACAAGATGCAAAAGCAGTTGCTAGAAAAAGAGGATCGGACAACTGGCCAATATTCTGATTTCTGGGAAGCTAGAAACTATCGTCATCACGCTGACGGTATCAAGTGTTCATGGATTTCCGTTCATGGTTTAAACGACTGGAACGTTAAACCAAAGAACGTTTACAAGATTTGGCAACTTGTTTCTAAGATGCCAATGAAGCATCACCTCTTCTTGCACCAAGGTCCACACTATAATATGAACAATTTTGTTTCTATCGACTTCACTGACTTGATGAACCTTTGGTTTGTCCACGAATTATTGGATGTTGAAAATAATGCTTACAACCCATGGCCAACTGTTATGATTCAAGACAACTTGCAAGCCGACAAGTGGCATGAAGAAAAAGATTGGAACGATGAATTAGGTCGTGAAAAGATCTACTTCCCTACCGATGATGATGAACTTTTGCAAGATGGTGATAGCCATGCCGAAAAGTCCTTCACTGATGTAGGTGGTATTGAATTTAAGAAGGCTGGTATTTCTGAAAGTGAATGGGAGTACAAATTTATCAGTGGGGATAAAAAATGGGCTAAGCCAAGTTTGCGCTTTACTACTGATGAATTCATCCACCCTACTACTATTGTAGGCCGACCTGAAGTTAAAGTTAGAGTTAAAGGATCACTACCTAAGGGGCAAATCTCCGTTGCTTTAGTTGAACTTGGTGAAAGACAACGTTTGACTGCTACTCCTAAGTTATTGATGCGTGGCGGTCAAGAATTAGGCTACAAGTTCGGTACTGATACACTTCAAGAATTTGTTCCTGATAAAAAGACTAAGGCTAAGTTGATTACTAAGGCACACATGAACTTGCAAAACTACAAGGATATGAAAAAGCCTGAACATATTGATGCAGACAAGTTCTATGATCTTGATTTCTTACTTCAACCTACCTACTACACTATTCCATCCGGAAGCAAGTTAGCTTTGATCATTTACTCAACTGATGAAGGGATGACTAAGCGACCACTTGAAGAAGAAACTTACACTATTGATTTAGCTAATACTGAAATCAAGTTTTATGAAAAGTAAATTCTAAGTATAAAAATAAGCCATTGAGATTAATTTTCTCAACGGCTTATTTTATATTTTTTTATACTTAAACAACTTCTTATACTCACCATAACCTGCTTCGTTCAGCTGATCATATGGAATAAACTTCAATGCGGCAGAATTAATGCAGTAACGCAAGCCGCCACGATCAACAGGTCCATCGGTAAAAACGTGCCCTAAATGCGACTGCGCTTCTGGACTCACCACTTCGGTACGCTCCATGCCATGCGATTGGTCGCGGTGATACTGCAGCTTTTCAATTGGCTTGGTAAAACTAGGCCAGCCGCATCCCGCATCATACTTATCTTGGCTAGAAAACAACGGCTCACCAGACACCACATCAACGTAGATGCCTTTTTCATAAAAATTATCGTACTTGCCAGTAAATGGATATTCGGTAGCAGCGTTCTGGGTTACATCGTATTCTTCTTGGGTCAGCTTTTTCAATGCTTGTTTTTTCTTACTTTCATCTAAAACCATTTCATTCACCTCGTTTTACAAAAAGCGGCAGAATTTAATCTGCCGTCTCCCTCTAAATATGTTCAGTTGTCTTTGGGAAGAAATTATCAATTTGCTTCTCATATATATCAAATATATACTTGGTCAAAAATTCATTAGCTGGATCATAAATCCTTACTTGTAGCATTTCATTCTTACCATTCATATGTACTTCCTTATTGGACACTTCTAAGAAAGGCTTAAATGCTACAATCACATTTTGATAAGAACTATAAACATGAACATTATGCTCGATAATCTCGCCATTACGGGAATATCTTCGGGCATTAATTACGTATACTGTATTATCATTCATAGAAATTTCTCCTTTGATAACTTCTCCCTCATTATCTATTTTAATGCAAAATTCTCTATAATTTATTTCTTTTACATTAAAAAAAGTGTTAGACGTAAAAATATCTAACACTCTATTTTCTAAAATACTGAAGTTAAAATTGCACCAGCAACGATCAATACTAAACCGATTACTGTATAAATGTAGCCCTTCTTAGTCTTCTTTTCATGTAAGAAAATGATACCACCAAGAGTTGAAATAACTACACAAAGTTGTGACATAACGAATGCCAAGTTAACACCATTTATTTGTACAGAAATGATGTATGAAAGTGCAGCAATCGCAAAGATTACACCGGCTGGAATAACTTGATAACTTTCTTTTTCCTTAAAGACTTTAAGTTGTTTAGAAGCAACGATGTAAACGAGAGTTGCGATCAACATACCGATTGTTTGACCTAGGAAAATCATTACTCCATCGCCCTTTAAAGCCTTTGGAATAGAACTTGAAGCAATGTAACCTAAGGTGGTCAAAACTAAAACAATCATAGTAGTAGTCTGATTCTTCTTACCACCTTCTGCGGTACCCTTATCGGTTAAAGAAGTAAATGCTACACCGATAATTAATGCCAGAATACCAAGGAAGCCAAACAATTTAGCTTGTGTACTTGCCCATTCGCCAAAAATTAAGACCCCAACAAGCGGTACACCGATCAGTTGTAAACCAGTTGAGATCGGCATAGTTTCTGAAACCCCGACCTTTGCGTAACTGTAATATTGACCACATTGACCAACTACCCATGAAGCACCGGCCACCATTGCAAGTAAGAATGATGTAGCGTTAAATTCCGGACGTTTAATCAAGAATACTACGATACCAAATAAAAATGCGCCTAATACTGACCCTACGATTTGGTGGTAAATATTACTCTTCTTGACCCCTGCAACGAATAGTGGCATAAGTCCCCATCCGATTGCGGGAATAAATAGAAATAAATAACTCATCAATTTTTCTCCCCTATTGTTTTGTAAAAGGTTACAAAAAGCATTCTAACAGTGAAAGCATTTTCAGCACAAACAAAAAATAAGGGAACGTACTAACGATTTTAGGTAAAAAGAAAAAGGATCAAGTAATTATTACTTGATCCTTCATCTTCTGATTTAATTTTTCTTCTTACGGTCTAAAACAAGAACTGAAAGCAATCCTGCGACCGAAAGTGCAATTAAGCCAAACATTGAAGCTTTAGTTTCCTTTTCACCAGTCTGCGGTAAAGTATTTTCCTTTACTGTTTCAGGACTATTGGCAGATTTAACTGCGGAATTAGAACCTGTTACATTATTTACGTTTTCAGATTTAGTCATACTATTTGAAATTAAGTTTTCAGACTTAGGAGACTTATTTGAGTTCCAGCGTTCGCTACGTGGAGTATTATTTGAAGTCTTGTTAACTTCCTTCTTTGGAGCATGGTTATGTTCGTCAGGTGACTTCAATTTCAAATCGTCATGTTCATCTGGTTTTTCTGGTGTAGTCTTATCATCCTTAGGTGTTTCATTGTCACCGCCTGGGTTACCTGGAACTTCATTGTTGTTACCAGGATTATTTGGTTGTTCTGAGCCTCCATCAGGAGTATTTCCACCATCGCCGATGTTACCGCCATTACCTGGATTTGGTTCAGGTGTTGGAGTTGGGTTGACAGTATAAGTTACAACTGTTGTACCTAAATCTTCTGGATCCTTATCTGGATCAACAGTACGTGCAGAAACTGATTTAATATCAACATTGTCATAACCCACTTCAGTAGGTGTCTTAGAAATAACTTCTACTAAAGTTGTTTTAGTTGATGTCCAAGGAGTATATTTAATCACTTTTTTCGTTACTGCATCTACAATCGCCTTACGAGTGAAGGTGGTAGTCTGAACATACTTATGAGTGCCATCTGGTGAACCATTTACATCTTCATAAGTATGACCGTCTTTGGTACCACGGTAGATAATCGTTCTTTTGAAGGTCTTTTCAACATCCTTTTGGTCAATATTAAACTTCGGATTCCCATAAGTGACATCTTCTTGTTCGTGGAAGTAGTAAACATCCACGTGGCCACCGGATTGAGTTGGGTCACCGTCTTTAGCATCTACCTGTGCGCCATCCTTGTTATTGGTCTTTTGTTCTAATGAGCTTTCCTTTACATAACCATACTTAGTTAAATCAGGTGAGCCTTGTTCTGGATAGTCAGTATGTTCACCAGTTGGAACCCATGATGCCTTATCATCTCGAGTAGAAATAATTGGTTGCCCATTAGTATCTTTCTTGATCTCTGGTTTACCGTTACTATCAAGCTTAGCAAAACCTTTTGCATCAGTTTGAATTGCTGCAAAACCTAAAAACATACCATTAAATGCATCATAAAGAGGCACACGAACATAATCGATAGTTTGCGTAATGTCAGGAACGTTAGCAGTAATGCCGTACTTCTTTAATTCATCCGTAATCTTTTCACCAGTTTCAGCATCCCTATATGAAATAGTACGTACTTGACTGACGGTTTCGGCCTTCACGTCTTCTTTAGGTGTCTTATCAGTTGAAGGGGTGATTGCGTGCTTCAAGTAAACGTATTGATCTTGAACACCATTGGTTAAGGTTTGCTTACCAAGTAAGTCTCCTTTGGCATTATCAGATAAGCCAACTAAAACATAGCCAGCTTTTTCGTAATCTGCTGGACTCCATAACTTCTGCGTAGCATCTGGAGTGTCGCCGACAAAGATACCTTTACCATCTCCAACGTTAGAAACTAAATGATCGGTAAATTCATGACCGTCAGTTGGAGCATAAGTAGTCTTATTTTCAACGCCATTAACGTCGATGTAGTGAATGTTATATTGAGCCTTTTGCTTGTAGACCAAGTAACCATCAGCAATCTTGTTAGGAGTATCGCTCTTCCAAGTGTCGCTATTTGGATCGCCGTAAGATACTTCGCCGTTCTTATTAGTTGAGACTAAGTACCACTCACCATCATCAGTACCACGCTTTGCAGCTTCATCAGTAGATAAAGTAATAGTGTCTGGAGTTGTAACGGCAGCAAATTTCTGGTCATCTGCTGTCAAGCCAGTACTCTTATCAGTATTTACAGTCCAAGTAATTGTAGGAAGCGTACCATTATTCAATGCATCAACAAACCATTCACCATTTACATTTTGTCTAGCATTAACTCTTTAACCCGTAACAGCATCAGTATAGTAAGTGCTACTAGTCAAAGTTACATTCTGAGTTGTATCATCTTGTAATTGCTTACCAGTTTCATCATTTGCTACATAGTGAATTGTCCGCATTGCTGTCTTAGTATCAGTGTGTGCAATAGCTTTATTTGTCGTTAAGTGAATTGTATATACATACTTAGCGTCATCTTCCGTCCCTTCACTATGCTTGGCATTATCTGCATTTTTAATACTAATGCTACCAAAGTCATCGCTTGCAACCGTGTATCCTTTACTCTTGTATTCATCAACTTGATCATAAATATTTTTACGTGTTTGTTCTGCCCTATCAAGAGTATGTTGGTAATCTTTTTCTGGGACAGGGTTTCCTGCATAAGTATTTAATGTCTTACCAGTTACATCATCGATAATCGAAACCTTGTATAAAGGAGCATATGGATCAAAAACGCTCATCCCTCCATTATGCATCGGATCATTTGGATCATATTTTACAGCTGGTGCATGAGCATACTGTCCATCATATCCTTTAACCTGATAATTATCCTTATAAATATATTCAGGGAAAGTATCTGTTGTGACGGGAGTCCATTTACCATATATCACTTGCCCATCAGTATCAACAGTCTTCGTACGCGTAAACTCAAGAGCTTGGCTACCACCATAGTGTTGCTTAGTTACATGATCGATGTTAACTCCTTCATCATTTTCATCGCTCATTCCATAATAGAAGTAACGATATACTGTCTCTTTTGTCCCATCACTCGACACTTCGATATCTGTATTAAAGTATACTTGATTATTTGGAACATAATCGCCAATATTTATTTGCGTATAATCTACCTTATAATTTACCGTTTGATTATCATTAAATTCTGCTCCATTAAAGAATCTTTGCCAATTATCAAGATCGGGTACATTATTAAATGATGCTGCTACTTCTGATTCTTCAGGCTTCCATCGTTGTGATACATCCGGAGACTTAACAAGATCAAAATTATCAACTTTTAGTCGATTACCTTGACTATTAAACGTAAACGTTTCGCCAGTAGTTAAATTCTTAACATTGAATATTCCATTTTTTACCTTATTGGTAACTAGATCGAAAGTAACCTTTGGCGTAATTTGATACTGTACTTTATAGTCAGTAACTTCTTTTCCTTGATCATCTTGCATCGTTTCACCATTACTTGCCGATGTGTAACGATAGTGAATGTTTCAAGTAAGATTGTACGTATGATATACTTTCCGCTCTGTCTGATGCTTTAAATGAATTTGAAAGCTCATTTCAGGACTAGTAAATTCTGTTGGAGCCTTATATGATATGCATCAGCTAGTTCATAATATCCAACATCTAAAAGATCCAGCATCCTTTTAATACTCATCGTACCATTATTGTATGCTTTTGTACCAACCTTATCACCAACTTTACCGTATGCATAATGATGACCACCATCTTCACTAGGTAGATAATCTGAATAATCTACTATCTTTTCGTTATCGTCATCATCCACAAATGTCAAATCAATTTTTGCATCTTTACTTTCATTAGTATTGGCAGTATCTGCCTGTTTAACCACTACTTTTGATTCACTTAAAGTGTCTTTAGAAATAGATTGTGAATAACTAGGTAAAGCAAAAGTTGTTGTTTCATTGTCTACTCTTTGTTTAGCATTTTGAGTTGCACTTGATTGTTCTTGATCAGAGCCGTTCGCACCATTCTCAACTTGATTGTCTTTACTCTTATCTTGCTCATTCTTAATTGCATCTTGCTGTTTGCTTTCTTGAACTGGATGGCTAGTTCCCGCACCCGTATTTTGTTTTGCGGTAGTAGCATTTAAGTCTGTTTGTTCTTGCGTTTTATCTTCTACATTATTTGTTCCATTACTAGTATCAATAGCCCCTACACTATTTTGCTTTGCTTCATCTCGTTGTTCAATAGTTTGAGCCTGCGTCTCACTTGTTTCTGCAGTAGTATCGGCATAAGCGGTCTGACCTGCACCAAACAAGAATGTAGTACCAAGCAATACACTAGCAGTACCTACAGTTAACTTACGAATTGAAAAACGTTGTTTTTCTTTAACGTCCCCTACGTCTAAATTATGTAAGTCTCTTCTCATAACTATTTCTTCTTTTTAACTCCGTATGCATATCTGAACATAATATGTAATTACAGTTATTAACCATAAAAACACAAAAGAAGCTCTAGTTCTCCTATGTGAACTCAAAGCTTCTTATTTAAGTGCATTATACAATGAACTACAGCTTCACAGTTCCATATATGCTCATTTATATCCTTAAATAATAATTTTTGTTATTTTAATTCCTTACATATATTACTATATAAGTACATAAACTATTTTATAGTTGTTATTTTATAAATTAAATACCTTTTGTGATTTTATTTGCAAAAAATAAGACTTTCTTTCTCCAGAAAGTCTTATTCTCAATATCTATTTCATTTTATTGCAATGCATCTGTCGCAAAAGATCTATTCTCAAGTGCCGTCAATAGCGCATCTGCAGTATCTAATGCCGTTAATAGCGGTACATTTTGCTGAATAGCCATCTGTCTAATAATAAAGCCATCAGAATTCTTTTCAATATCATGACCCATTGTATTAATAACCAAGTCAATCTTATCGTTTCTCAATTCATTCAAGATGTTATCATCAGCTTGTTCATCTTCATGGACCTTAGTTACTAGATCTACATGTAAGTCGTTCTTTTTTAAGAAGTCAGCTGTACCCTTTGTTGCAAAGATACGATAACCAATTCTGGCAAAACGTTTAGCAATTGGCAAAATTTTATCCTTATCTCTATCTTCAATTGTAAGTAGTACATTACCATTTTCAGGTAGTTGCATCTTAGCTCCAGCAAAGGCCTTGTATAATGCCTTGGCAAAAGTATGGTCACTGCCCATTACTTCACCAGTTGACTTCATTTCTGGTCCTAAGTATGAGTCAACATCAGCTAATTTACTGAAACTGAAGACCGGCGCCTTAACCGAAATCATGTCTGGTTCTGGTGCCAAGCCATCACCATAACCTTGCTCCTTCAAGCTTTCACCCATAATTACTCTTGTAGCTACCTGTGCCATTTCAATTCCGGTAATCTTGCTTAAGAAAGGTACAGTTCTACTTGCACGTGGGTTTACTTCGATTACATAGACTTCACCGTCTCTAACAATAAATTGAATATTCATAATTCCCACACAATTTAAAGTTAAGGCCAACTTCTTAGTCACTTCAGTAATCTTTTCTTTAATTTCATCAGTGAAAGTTTGTGGTGGATAAACTGCCATTGAGTCACCCGAGTGAACACCAGCATGTTCAATGTGCTCCATAATTCCTGGCAAGAGAACATCGTGCCCATCACTAATTGCATCAACATCACATTCACGGCCATCCAAGTAATCATCAACTAAGATTGGGTGATCTGCAGCAATATCAACATGATCCTGCAAGTATTCTTCAAGTTCCTTCTTATTATAGACGATCTCCATTGCCTTGCCGCCTAAGACATAACTTGGACGAACCAAGACTGGATAACCCAGTTTTTCCGCAGCTTCAATAACTCCTTCATGTGTAGTTGCGGTTAACCCTTGAGGTTGGTTAAGCTTCAATTCCTTAATAATGTCATCGAACAACTTACGGTCTTCTGCACGGTTAACATCCTTAACTGTGGTACCCAAGATCTTAACACCATGTGCTTCAAGACCAGCAGCCAAGTTAATCGAAGTTTGACCACCGAATTGTACAATCACACCCTCCGGCTCTTCCAAATCGCAGACATTTAGGACATCTTCAAGCGTTAATGGTTCGAAGTAAAGCTTATCAGATACTGAAAAGTCAGTTGAAACAGTTTCTGGATTAGAGTTAATTACGATTGCTTCATAACCCATTTTTTGCAAAGCTTTGACGCAGTGTACAGTTGCATAGTCAAACTCTACCCCTTGACCTATTCTAATTGGACCAGAGCCAATAACAATGACCGACTTTTTACCTGATCGATGTGATTCATTTTCTGCATCGTAAGTTGAGTAGAAGTATGGCGTTTGTGATTCAAATTCAGCTGCACAGGTATCGACCATCTTATAAACCGGGATAATCCCATGTGCTTTTCTGAAGTCTCTTACTTCATCTGCAGTTTCACCCCATAAGCTGGCAATAGTTGGATCACTGAACCCATATTTCTTAGCTAAGCGCAAAATATCTACATCATCTTTATTTTCTTTGAGCTCTTTTTCCATTTCAATCATGTGCTTAACGATATCTAAGAAGTAAAAATTAATCTTAGTTAATTCGTGCACATCTTCTAATGAATAGCCACGTCTAAATGCTTCTGCCAAATAGAATAAACGGTCGTCTTGGGCTTTAACCAATTTTTGTTCTAACTTATCATCGCTTGCTCGATGAGCTTCTTCAGAATAAAGATCCTTTTCATCAATTTCAAGTGATCTTACCGCCTTTTGCATTGCTTCTTCGGCTGTACGTCCAATGGCCATTACTTCACCAGTAGCCTTCATTTGTGTACCCAAAGTTCGATCGGCTTTTTGGAATTTATCAAATGGCCAGCGAGGAATCTTGCAGACAACATAATCTAATGCTGGTTCAAACTCTGCATAGGTAGTTCCAGTTACTGGATTCTTAATTTCATCAAGTGTCATCCCCACCGCAATCTTTGCGGCCATCTTAGCAATCGGATAACCTGTTGTCTTAGAAGCCAAAGCACTAGATCTGGATACTCTTGGGTTAACTTCAATTACGTCATAATCAAAGCTGTTAGGATCAAGGGCAAGTTGCACATTGCATCCCCCTTCAATCTTCAATGCTCTGATTAATTTCAACGAACAATCCCGCAACATTTGATATTCTTTATCTGACAAAGTTTGACTTGGTGAAAAGACGATAGAATCACCAGTATGAATACCAACCGGGTCAAAGTTTTCCATACAGCAAACAATCATTGCATTATCATCATGATCGCGCATTACTTCAAACTCTATTTCTTTATAACCGGCAATTGATTTTTCAATCAAACATTCAGTTACTGGTGAAAGTTCCAAACCATTTTTAGCAATTTTAGCCAGTTCTTTGCGGTTATGACAAATACCACCACCGGTACCACCCATCGTGAAGGCCGGACGTACGATGATTGGATAACCAATTTCATCCCCAAATTCTACGGCAGCTTCAACTGTATTCACAGTCTTAGATGGTGGAACTGGTTCACCTAATTCTTTACATAAATTCTTAAATTGCTCACGATCTTCAGCTTGCTCAATTGACTTAAGCTTAGTTCCTAATAATTCGATATTAAGTTCATCCAAAATGCCAGTCTTAGCCAAGGCTAAAGCCATATTTAAACCTACTTGACCGCCCAAGGTTGGTAAGATAGCATCTGGATATTCTTGACGAATAATTCTTGAAATTGAATCAACAGTTAAAGGTTCAATATAAACCTTATCTGCAATAGTTGTATCCGTCATGATCGTAGCTGGGTTAGAGTTAACTAACACCACTTGATAACCTTCTTCTCGAAGAGCAAGACAAGCCTGAGTACCAGAATAGTCGAATTCCGCAGCCTGACCAATAATAATTGGACCAGAACCAATCACCATAATCTTATGAATATCTTTTCTCTTAGGCATGACGCTCTTCTTCCTTTCTTTGGTCAATCATTGACATAAAATCATCAAATAGTGAATCTTCATCGTGTGGTCCTGGAGTTGCATCCGGGTGAAATTGAACTGAAAAGGCTGGATATTTCTTATGACGCAATCCTTCAACGGTACCATCGTTTACTTCAACGTGGGTAATCATCAAATTATCTTTATCAATTGAATCGCCATCTACAGCATAGCCGTGGTTTTGTGAAGTGAAACCAATATTACCAGTCGCGATTTCACGAACCGGGTGATTGAAACCACGGTGACCAAATTTCATCTTATAAGTTTTAGCACCGTTAGCCAGAGCAAATACTTGATGGCCCATACAAATACCAAATAGTGGGACATGCTTTTCGACTTCTTGCACCATTTTTACAGCATCTTTCATTTCCTCTGGATCTCCCGGGCCGTTAGAAAGAAGCACACCATCTGGATGAAGTTCAAGAACTTCTTCAGCTGTTGCCGTATATGGCAAAACGATACAATTACAATCACGTTCAGCTAGTTCACGCAAGATACTATGCTTAATCCCGAAGTCAATCACAACAATGTTACGCTTAGAACCTGGAACTGGATATGGACTCTTAGTAGATACTCGACTAATTACACCTTGAGTAATCTTCTTCGTTTGCAAAATTTTAGCAATTTTTTCTGCATCGTCTTTAGAATTAGCAATCTTACCTCTCAAAGTTCCATGTACTCTAAGTTTTCTAACCAATTTACGAGTATCAATCCCTTGAATACCCGGGATATTTAATTGTTTTAAAAATTCCGGCAAAGTAGTTTGCATTCTCCAACTATCCGGATGGCGAGCAACTTGATGACAGATTACTCCCTTAATTCTTGGTTCAAGAGATTCATAATCAGCTAAAGTAATGCCGTAATTACCAATCAATGGATTAGTAAAGACTAAAATTTGGTCTGCATAACTTTGATCAGTAATTGCTTCTTGATAGCCAGTCATCCCAGTCGTAAAAACAACTTCGCCGCTTGTCTCACGGTCACTACCAAAGCCTTCACCGGCATGGATACTACCGTCTTCTAAAATTAAATAGCGCATTTACTTTGTCCCTCTCTGATATACAACTTTGCCATTAACCATGGTCATTACCGTCTCACCGTAGACTTTTTGCCCAGTAAACGGGGTATTAACACCCTTTGACTTGTAATCTTTTTCTTCAATTGTTGCTTCGTGCTCGATGTCAAAAATCGCAATGTCTGCATTTTTGCCTGGTTCAAGTACGCCTGCATCCTTTAAACCGAAACCTTCAGCTGGCTTATCGCTAAGCCATGACAATAATTGTTCTAGCGTGAAGACCTTGTCTTTTTTAACAAATTTAGTATAAAGCGTACTAAAGGCTGTTTCACTACCGGTAATACCAAATGCAGCGCCTTTCATTCCTCCTTGCTTTTCTTTTTTAGCATGAGGAGCATGATCGGTAGCGATTAGATCAATTGTGCCATCAAGTAACCCCACTAGTAAGGCTGCCTGATCTTCCTTATTTCTAAGCGGCGGATTCATCTTGTAGTAACCGTTGTCCTTAGGAATATCATCATCAGTCAAAAGAATATGGTGTGGGGCAACTTCACAAGTAACATTGATACCGCGCGCTTTAGCCATACGTACTAGTTCAACACTGGTCTTAGTTGAGACATGGCAAATGTGATAATGGACACCAGTTTTTTGAGCTAAGAGTAAATCACGAGCAATCTGGGTTGTTTCTGCTAATTCCGTTACAGGCGGAAGATTTAACTCTTCTGCCTTCTTTCCTTCATTTACAATACCGTGATTAAATAGCGAATCATCTTGTGCATGAGTGGCAATAATCAAATTATTTGCTTTAGCTTTTTGCATTGCCAAATACATCGTTTGTGTAGTTTGTACACCATGACCGTCATTACTTAAGGCAAAAGCACCTGCTTTTTTTAAAGCTGCGTAATCTGGAATAATGTCAGTTGTTTCATCATTAGTAATTGGACCATATTGAAAAATGTGAACGACACCTTTTTCTTGGTTTTCTTTAACCATCTTTTCCATTAATTCTGGCGTATTAGGCACAGGAGTAACGTTAGGCATGGCACCTACAGTGGTAAAGCCCCCGCGTGCTGCAGCTTCACTACCAGTTCGAATATCTTCTTTGTAAGTTTGACCTGGTTCACGATAGTGGACGTGAACGTCAACTAAACCAGGAGCAACTAATTTCCCTGTTGCATCAATTTCTTTATCACCAGTTAAATTCGTACCGATTGCCTTAATTTTTTGATCTTCAATTAAAACATCTGCATGAATTAAGCGTCCATTTTGATAAACGGTACCGTTCTTAATTACTGTTTTCATTATTCAAGTCCTCCAAGCTTTCTTCCACGTAATACTGCTTCAATCATAGCCATTCTCATAAAGACGCCATTTTGCATTTGACGAATAAACATACATTTCTTACTTTCAACCAAATCGCCGCTGAGTTCGACATCATGATTGATTGGGCCTGGATGCATAATAATCGTATCCGGCTTTAATTCCTCGTAGCGTTTATGATTAATACCGTATTTTTCGTGATATTCTTGAGCATCAAATGCTTTTTCATTAGGATCGTCTGTATGGCGTTCATGTTGTACTCTCAGCAGCATCATAACATCCATGTCAGGGATTAATTTATCTAATTCCTCAAACTTGCCATACTTGTCGAATTCCTTGTCGTACCAATAGCTTGGACCTGAGAAGTAAACTTTAGCACCTAATCTAGTTAAAAGTTCCATATCGCTTTTAGCTACTCTGGAATTAGTAATGTCGCCGACAATGGCTACCTTTAAATCTTTAAAATGACCGAAATGTTCATGGATCGTCATCATATCGAGCATACATTGACTCGGATGTTGGCCGCTACCATCACCTGCATTGATAATCCCCATATTTAAATGTTGATGTTCTTTTAAATCAATTAAATCGTTGTAGTATTCATTTCGTGAATGACGAATCACTTCAATATTTACGCCTAACGCATCCATGATTAAAGAAGTGTCATATAAAGTTTCACCTTTATTAACCGACGAGTGTGCAGAATCAAATGGAATAACTGTTAAGCCTAATTTTCTTTCAGCCATTTCAAAACTAGTGTGTGTTCTACTAGAATCTTCAAAGAACATATTGGTAATATAAACCGGTGTAGTTAAGCGAGGGGTCGCACCGCCTTTTTTGAAGTATTCTGCTCTCTTAATTAAGGCTTCAACTTCTTCAACATCTAAATTTTCAACATTCACAAAATGTGGTAAACTGACAAGATTTAAATTTTCCATTTTTTATTCTTTCTAACAAAAAAGCCTGAAGCATTTAATTGCTCCAGGCCTTTTTCCGTATTTTGGTATACGAAAAACTAAGCAACCTTTCTGGCCCTCTCTGGAGTCAATTAAATGGTTGGGTATTAAATTTTTTTATTTTTATTTTGGTAAAGCCTTCAATTCGATTGAATCTTTACCATCCTTTTCAACTACATTAACAGCAACTTGCTCGTCAGAAGAAGTAGGGATATTCTTTCCGACAAAGTCCGCTCTAATTGGCAATTCACGATGCCCGCGGTCAACTAAAACTGCAACTCTGATTGAACTTGGTCGGCCAACATGCATTAAAGCGTCCATCGCAGCTCTAATCGTTCTACCGGTATAGATAACGTCATCAATTAAGACAACATGCTTGTTATCAATATTGATGCCAACGTTATCTGAGTTAACAACTGGATCTTGCTTAAGTGTTGCATCATGACGATCATCGCGGTAAAGGGTAATGTCTAGCTCACCGACTGGTACATCTACACCTTCAAGTTTCTGAATTCTGTCATGAATACGGTTAGCCAAATAAACGCCACGTGTCTTGATTCCTACTAGTACTAAATTATCAGTTCCCTTATTTTGTTCGATAATTTCGTAAGTAATTCGAGTCAAGGCCCGCTTCATTGCTAATGCATCCCATAATTCTTTTGCCATTAAAGTTCCCTCCTAAATTCTTGCCCATGAAAAAAGCTCCCAGTCTACTTTGAGACTAGGAGCTTTCAGTAAAGTCAAAACTTTTATTTAAGCCTGCCTTGCTAGCCTCACGGGACTAATTTTAAAGGACATTCATTGCATTTAAAGTTACTGTAATCGGCAACGTTTGTCAAGTGTTAATTAAATTTAACCTGACCAACTAAATCATTAATATCATCAATACCTAATTTTTCAAGTTCTGCTGGCAAACTATCTGCAATATGTTTAGAGGCGATACTATCATTAAAGTGTGCAGTCCCTACAGCTACTGCACTTGCACCAGCTAGCATGAACTTAATCACATCTTCGGCAGAACTAATCCCACCCATTCCGATAATTGGCAAGGTTACATTTTGGTAAACTTGGGAAATCATTCTGATAGCAATTGGCTTAACTGCTTCACCAGAAAGTCCACCTACGTTGTGACCAAGTACCGGTCTTCTTGTTTGCACATCAATATCCATCCCTAAGACAGTATTAATCATAGATATGCCATCGGCACCACCCTTTTCTGCCGCTTGAGCAATTGCAACAATATCAGTTACGTTTGGCGTTAATTTTACGTAGATCGGCACATCAACCACGTCTTTAACTTTTTTAGTTAATTCTTCTACCACATCGGGATGCACACCAAAACTCATACCACCTTGAGCTACATTAGGACAAGAAACATTAATTTCTAACGCATTAACTAAGCCGGAATCAGACAGTTTTTTAGCTACTTCAACATAGTCACTTTCGCTATCGCCGCCTACACTAGCCATTATTGGCAAATTGGGATATTGCTTTCTCAAAGGCACTAATTTTTCGCTAATTACTTGATCGACACCAGGGTTAGTCAAACCAACTGAATTTAAAACACCGTCATCTAAAACGGCAATCTGTGGTTGCGGATTACCGCTAGTTGCCTTAGGCGTAGTTGTCTTAATAACCATTGCTCCTAAATCATTTAAATCAAATTTCTTAGCAGCTGGCACATCACCAAAACCAAATGTGCCACTTGCTGGCATCACTGGATTCTTTAAATCGAAGCCTGGTAATGTTATATGTGTATTTATCATAATTTTCCTCCAAAATGAATGCTCACGGACATTCGCTTATTTTTTCAAAAAATGATTGTACACGCTTTTGCATTTTTTTCAAAGCAAAAAAATTATTTGTATTTCTAACTCGATGGTGTTAAACTTCACCTTGATCAAACTTTAAACGGTACAGAGAGACCGCAAGTTCACAATATTGACTTAAATTTAGATAGTGAAAGTCTATACTTAGTGTCTCTCTGCGCTTGGTATAGACTTTTTTTGTGGAGGAAATATGGACAGACCGGTAATTGTTGCTCTAGATTTAGATAATGAAGAACAACTAAATAAGATCTTAAGTAAATTAGGCGACCCGCATGATGTCTTTGTCAAAGTTGGCATGGAACTTTTTTATAATGCAGGCATTGATGTAATCAAGAAGTTAACGCAGCAAGGCTATAAGATTTTCTTAGATTTAAAAATGCATGATATTCCAAATACTATTTATAACGGAGCTAAAGCTTTAGCTAAACTTGGCGTCACCTTTACAACGGTTCATGCACTTGGTGGTAGTCAAATGATCAAATCCGCCAAAGACGGTTTAATTGCTGGAACACCTGCTGGTCATAGTGTACCGAAATTACTTGCAGTTACTGAATTAACTTCGATCTCGGACGATATTTTGAAAAATGAACAAAATTGCCGTTTGCCAATGGCTGAACAAGTATTGAGCTTAGCCAAGATGGCTAAGCATTCTGGAGCCGATGGGGTGATCTGCTCACCACTTGAAGTAAAAAAATTGCATGAGCATATCGGTGACGATTTCTTATATGTCACTCCAGGCATTCGTCCAGCTGGCAATGCTAAGGATGATCAATCCCGTGTGGCTACACCAAAGATGGCCAAAGAATGGGGCTCAAGCGCAATCGTGGTAGGTCGGCCCATTACTTTAGCAAGTGATCCCAAGGCAGCATATGAAGCAATTAAGAAGGAGTTTAACTAATGCATAAAGATCAAATTATTTCTAAACTTATCGAAGAAAAAATTATTACAATCTCACCAGACAAGCCATTTACTTACGCTAGTGGAATGCTTTCACCGATTTACACTGACTTGCGTCTGACAGTTTCTTATCCAGAATTACGCGATATGATTGCTAGTGACTTAGCTAATTTAATTGCTAAAGAATTTCCTGAAACAACCATTATCGGTGGTGTTGCCACAGCTGGCATCCCTCACGCTGCTTGGGTTGCTGACAAGCTTCATTTGCCAATGATCTATGTACGTCCTAAGCCCAAAGATCACGGCAAGGGACACCAAATCGAAGGTCGCTTTAATAAAAATGACAAGATCGTTTTAATCGATGATTTGATTACCACAGGTGGTTCAGTTTTAAATGCTGTTCAGGCTACTGAAAAAGATGGCGGCAATGTTATCGGTGTATCATCAATTTTTACCTACTACTTACCAGATGCAAAAGAAAACTTTGCTAAAAGAGGTGTTAAATATGCGCCACTTCTTTCCTACCCAGAACTTCTTAAAAAAGAAAATGAATCAGGCCATATTTCAAGTCTTCAATACGATGTATTGAAGACTTGGCACGAAGATCCATGGGCATGGGGCAAGAAGTTTGAAAAATAAAATTAATCCAATCTAAAAAGAAAGGTGAAATCTATGTTTGGTTTCACCTTTCTTTTTTCATCTAATAATTTAATACCAAGCTGGCTTATCGCCATCAGTATTTGGCTTGTTAAGTCCAATGTTACCACGGGCATCCTTACTTGGATCTTTAACCAAGTCATTGATGTAACTTGCTACACTCTTACGTGATACCTCAGTACCCTTAAATGCAGTATGTGCGCCACGAGTAACTTCATAATCTACTTCATCTTTATTAGTAAGCCATGCAGGACGAACAATTGTGTAGTCCAAATCACTAGCAGTAATCACATCGGCGGCAGCACGATAAGTGGTGAGATATGAACCTAAGATATTCTTGTTCCATTCACCAAACTTACCAGGAACTTCATCATATACACCTAATGAAGAAATCCAGATAAGACGCTTAATGCCCTCTCGATCCATCGCCTTTACCACTGCTTTAGCTTGATCTTCAATGTTACTACCAGCTAAGTTAGCATATACAAGGTCGACGCCCTTAATAACCGCAGCAACTTCATCTACTTTACTTGCATCCCCACAATAATCTTTTCACGATTTTCATCGATTTCAGACTTGTCTAACTTGTTAGGATGACGCAAGAACAAGATTAATTCGTTACCTGCATCCTTTAAGAAAAATTCTTCTACCAACTTAGCAATTTGTCCACTAGCACCTAATACAGCAATTTTAGTCATTTTTATTCTCCTTATTAAACCGATTATCAAAAAAACTAGCTATTTTTTAATCAGCCAAGAAGTAATTTAGCTGATTAGCGCGCAGTGCAAACTGGAATAATTTCTGTTAAAAACATCATATTCTCCTTTTATAAAAACGCTTTCTCAATTACAAATACATAGTAATAACACTAACTATTTATTAGTCAATGTTTTTTGATAATTTGCTTAGCAAAATCTTATGTATATTTTTTATTGCCAAAATTAATTACGTATGATTTAATTTTAATATACATATAGGGAGTAACCGACAAATATACTTTGTATTTATGGCGTCATATCACGAAAGCAATTTCCGCTATAAATTTAAATGGTGAGACTATGCATAAACTATCTTAGTTTAGGCGTAGTCTCTTTTTTTGTTCGAAACTTGCCTAACTTAATGGAGGGTCTTAATGGAAAAACAGTATTATTTACAGACTAAAGATGAAGTTCTCAAAGAATTTCATACTTCTAGCGATGGTCTATTGACTAAACAAGCTGAAGAAAATTTAGCTAAATACGGCAAAAATGCCTTAGTCGAGGGGAAAAAGAAAACCACCTTCCAAGTCTTTTTAGAACAATTCAAAGACTTAATGGTGATTATTTTAATCATCGCTGCAGTTATTTCAGCCTTTACCGGTGAATTAGAAAGTACGCTGGTAATTATTGCTGTTTTAATTTTAAACGCAGTATTAGGAACTGTTCAGCACATTAAAGCTGAAAAATCACTCGAATCATTGAAGTCACTGTCTTCACCTAGTGCTAAAGTTTTGCGTAACGGTGAAAAGATCGAAATTGATTCTAAAGATGTCGTTCCTGGCGATATTATGCTTTTAGAAGCAGGTGATATGGTTACTGCCGATGGACGGATTTTAGATAACTTCTCTTTACAAGTAAATGAAAGTTCTTTAACTGGTGAATCAACCAATATCGACAAGGCTGATGTAGATTTTGATCATGAAATTCCTTTAGGCGATCGCCTTAATATGGTTTACTCTAGTTCATTAGTTACTTACGGTCGTGCCAACGTCTTAGTAACTAATACAGGAATGGATACTGAAATTGGTAAGATCGCTTCCTTAATGAATGAGACTAAGGAACGTCGTACACCTCTTCAAGTATCACTTGATAAATTCTCATCTAAGTTAGCCACTGCGATCTTGATTATTTGTGCACTTGTTCTTGGATTGCAAATTTGGCGCGGTCAACCTATTATGGATGCCTTGCTCTTTGCAGTAGCCCTTGCCGTGGCTGCAATACCTGAAGCATTAAGTTCAATTGTTACTATTGTGCAAGCAATGGGTACACAAAAGATGGCTAAAGAAAATGCCATTATTAAAAACCTAGCCGCCGTTGAATCATTAGGATCAGTTTCTGTTATTTGTTCCGACAAAACCGGTACTTTAACTCAGAACAAGATGACCGTTGAAGAAATTTATATCGGTGGTGAAGTTTTAAAACCAAATCAACTTAACTTAGACAACCAACTCCACCGCTACCTCCTTTACAATGCAGTATTAAACAATGACTCAAGCCTAAAGGATGGCAAAAGTATTGGTGATCCTACAGAATCTGCCTTACTTGAAATGTACCGCCAAGTGCCCGGTATCGATTTAGGTAATAATCAACTTGGACTGTCTGAAAGTGACTTACGAGGTTTATTAACTCGTCAGCAGGAAGTACCATTTGATTCTGACCGAAAGTTAATGAGTACTAAGCACTTGATTCACACTGTACCAACTATTTTTGTTAAAGGTGCAATCGATGTCTTGCTTGATCGCTGCGACAGTATCCGGATCGGTGACGATGTCCGTCCAATAACCACAGAAGACAAGAATAAGATCTTGGCACAAAATGAACATTTTTCAGAAAATGGTTTACGAGTTTTAACCTTTGCCTACAAAGAAAAAGACGAAGACTTATCTCCTGAAACAGAAAATGGCTTTACTTTCATCGGTTTGGTTGCCGAAATGGATCCACCTAGAAAAGAAAGTGTTGAAGCAGTTGCCCGTGCTAAAAAGGCCGGCATCCGTACTGTCATGATTACTGGTGACCACAAGGTTACCGCTGTAGCAATCGCTAAGAAGATCGGTATCTTTACTGAAGGCGATATCGCCGTAACTGGATTAGAACTTGACAAGATGAGCGATGAAGAACTTGAACAAAAGATTGAAAAGATCGCTGTTTATGCTCGTGTATCGCCAGAAAACAAGATTCGGATTGTTAACGCATGGCAAAACAAAGATAAGATTGTTTCAATGACTGGTGACGGTGTTAACGACGCTCCAGCTTTAAAGAAAGCCGATATTGGTGTTGCAATGGGAATTACCGGTACAGAAGTATCTAAAGATGCGGCCAGCATGATTTTGGCTGATGACAACTTTGCCACAATTATTAAGGCAGTCGCAAATGGTCGTACCGTTTTTGAAAATATTAAAAATGCGATTATGTATCTGCTTTCCGGTAACTTATCTGCTATCATCACTGTGCTCTTTGCTTCAATTGGTGGTTTTTCCGTACCATTTATTGCGGTTCAGCTTTTGTTCATTAACTTAGTAACTGACTCGCTTCCAGCCTTAGCCATTGGTATGGAACCTGGTGCACCAGATGTTTTAGATAGAAAACCACGTGATCCTAAGGTAGGTATTTTAGACAGAAATTTAGTTACTAAAATAACTTTGCAAGGTATTATTATTTCTGTAGGTGTCATCACTGCTTTCATGATTGGACGCAATACCAGTCCTGCAGTTGCATGTACTATGGCTTTCTCCACTCTAACATTTGCTCGTTTGCTTCACGGTTTTAACTGCCGTTCACAACACAGTATTTTCAAGATTGGTTTTAAGAATAACTGGTACAGCTTAGCTGCTTTTGCTGTTGGAACATTATTGTTAGCTTTAATTCTTTTTGTTCCTGCATTGCACGGTTTATTCGCTGTAACTCCTTTGACTAACAGCCAATATCTCTGGATTTTACTTTTAGCACTTATGCCAACTATCCTCATTCAAATCGTTAAAATAGCTAACGAAAAAAGAAAATAATTTTTATATTGAAAACAACCCTGATTATGGGTTGTTTTTTTGTTAGTATATAAATTGTATACTATGTATGAGGATAGAAAATAATGATAAAAAGTGCTAAACAAATTCTGAGAAAACCATTTTCTAGTAAAATGTCTTATAGGCTATTTAGAGCCATTTCTGTTGGGTTAATAACCGGATTAATTGTCAGTATCTTTCGCTGGATTATTGACCATACAATGCAATTTCTTTACTTTATATATCCCAAAATGGTAGCTCAGCCTCTATGGCTTGTGCCATACGTCATCTTAATGATAATCATTTCACTTGTATTAGGGAAAATTACTAAACCATATCTTAGTGAAGTTATCGGTTCAGGTGTACCACAAGTTGAAGCTGTTTATTTAGGTGAAAATAAAATGCCTTGGTGGCCTATTCTTTGGCGTAAATTCGTGGGTGGTCTTTTGGCAATCTGTCCTGGATTAATGCTGGGTCGCGAAGGTCCATGTATTGAAATGGGTGCAATGATCGGACAAGGATTAGCCGAAAAAACATTTAAATTAGATTCTGAACAGTCAACCGAATTATTGGAATGTGGCGTAGCCGCAGGGCTTTCTGCTGCTTTTAGTGCTCCAATGGCTGGAGCAATGTTCTTAGTAGAAGAAATTTCTTTTAGCTTCAGACCCAAAAAAGTAGTAGCAGTTTTGGCTGCAAGCTTATCCGCTGACTTTATGACAATTTTATTCTTTGGCAATAGACCTTGTTTATACCTACCTGTTCGTGGTTACTTCCCTATATATGCTTACTGGACATTACCATTAATCGGTATTTTACTTGGATTACTTGCCTATGTTTACCAATATGTATTACTCAGCTTAAAACCATGGTTCAGCAAGATAAAAAAAATACCTGCTGCTTACCACAGTATTATTCCCTTTCTCTTGATTATTCCAATTGGTCTTTGGAATGCACAATTGCTTGGGGGCTCTCACGTTTTAATTACCGATTTATTTAATCACAAAGCTGATATGCAATTACTTCTTGGACCATGGAGTCTTGTATTAATTCCAATTATTTTATTTGGAGTTAGATTTGTATTTTCAATGCTATCTTATGGTTCATCAGTACCTGGTGGTATTTTTATGCCTATTCTAGTTCTAGGCGCATTATTAGGAATGATCTGTGCCAATGCAATGATTAAAACACATATTATTCCATCAATGTACTTCGTTCATGTTTTAGTTATTTCAATGGCTGCCTACTTTGGTGCAATCGAAAAAGCGCCATTTACCGCAATCATGCTTTTAACTGAAATGGTTGGTACTGTACAACAAATTTTGCCATTAATCATTGTAACGTTTGTTTCTTATTATGTTCTTGACTTACTCGGCGGTAAGCCTATCTATGAAGCACTACGCTTGCAGATGAATTACAAAAAAATAAACAGTTAGAACCAAAAATATTATCTCAAGATTTTGAGATAATATTTTTTTGTTAAAACTAAATAATTAATTTAACTATTTTTATAAATAAGAAGTATATTTAATTTAACTTAAAGAAAGTAGATATATATATGAAAAAACATAAATTCTTAAAGAAAATAATCATTTTAATCATGTTACTAGGAGGCTTTGCCAATAGCGCACCAGTAATTACTTCCAGTTCAACGGCAGAAGCTGCAACTAAAGTTAAAACGAAAAAGAAGACAACCAAGAAATCAACTAAAAAGAAAACTAAGATAAAAGTTGATTCTAACCGAAAAAAGAAAAATAGAGCTGTCAAATTTGTCAAAAAGATAACTAAAAATCAAATTCCAACTGCCAGCATCTTTATCTATATCAACCAGAATGATCCTAATTATCAAACGGTTCAAGATGCAATCAAAGCTTGGAATGCCACAAAAGTAATCAAATTTAAGCAAGTTTTTAATTATCAAAAAGCTCAGATCATCGTAACTGCACATGACTACGGAGACACTTCTTGGGCAGGATTAACAGAAATGCCTGACACACCACGTGGTTATCTTTACGGCTCAGTTGTTTATTTAAACAACTTTTACCTTCGTCAATCTACTCCTCAAGTTGCATTATCTGTAGCAGAACATGAACTAGGCCATGCGATATCGCAGCCGTTAAAGCAATTTATAATGAAAAATAATTTTTAAAGTAAACGGACAATAATTGTCATCGATATTGATACAATTATTGCCCTTTTTTATTTTTTAGCCACAAAAAAAGGCTCGAACCTTTCGATTCGAGTCTTCAAAATTAATTATTTGTCTTCTTTTCTACGCTTCTTGACACCTGCAAGTCCGATTAACTGCTGCGCCACCTAAAAGTGCTGCTGCAACATCATTAGTTTGATCATCGCCTGTTTGTGGCAATTTAGTGTAGTGAGCTTTACCATTTTGATCAACATAACCAACGACTCTATTATCAGAAGTTACAATGTTACTCTTTTGATCGACACGTTGACCATGAGGAGCTGTCCAATTATTACCAGATTGACCATGTGAAACCACCTTTGGATTGTTATTATTCTTTTGAACAATGCTTTCGCCATGAGGTTTTACATTATCATTTTCTGGTTCTGGAGTTGGAGTTGGTGTATTTGGTTCAACTGGAGTATTCTCCGGCTTTGGTTCCGGACTAGGTGTTGGAGTTGGTACAGCCGGAACATTTGGTGTGTAAGTTACTATTACTGTCTTATGTAAGTCATTAGGAGTTACAGTAGTGCCTCCAGCAGTTGTCTTATCAGCATGGTAGCCATCAATTACAGGAGTTGCTTCAGAACCAAATGTATGACTGGTTACATTCCAACCAGAATCATTAATAATCTTACCAGTTACATTATCAAAGGTAATTTGCTTAGTAAATTCGAAGCTTTGAGTATTATCCTTTGGAGTCTTATCACCTGCACCGATGTAATGAATAGTTTGTGTACCAGTTACCTTTAAGTTATTTTCACTGGTACCTTCTGGATACTTAGGACAATCTGGATTATTAGGATCAATTGGATCACCAGGTTTGCCCGGTTTATCTGGAGTAACAGTAGTTGTACCGTGCTTTACATTAATTACCACACGTTGATCACCATCTGTAAATTTAGTTGGAATTGTTGGTAATTTACCATCAGGAACATAGCCTTTGCTTTCCAAGGCCGGTAAATCTTTAGCATTAGGATTATAGCTAAAGCTTGTACCCTCATCTTCCTTAATCTGACTCTGACCATATTCTGGAATATCTACATTATCAGTAGTGTCATGGTAAATAATCTCAATTGTTCCTTGCTTTACAGGAGTTGGAACATTGTTCTTATTGTAAGTTACAGTTACTTCTACATTACCTGAATCTGGAGTAATGTTATTGATTTCCTTAACATTCTTATTTCCATCATCATAACCAGATTGAACACTTGGAGTATCTTTAGTAACTGTTTGTTGACCAACTGTACCATCTTGACCAACTGTGAAGCCTGAAATTCCATTGCCGCTTACAGAAGATACATGGTAACCTTCAATATTCTTTGCACCAATTTGGTCAAATGTTGAATCTTGATCTGGAGTCCAAGTTAACCCTCGAGCCAAGCCAGTAATCTTACCATTTTCAACAGTTACCCACTTGCCTGTTACATTATCTAAGTAACCTGAATCTTGGTAATGTGCTTCCTGATGTACTGGAGCAGCAGCTTGGCTACCATCTTCGTAAACATAAGTTACATCACGAGTAATTGTACGATCAAGGTAATCCTTAGTAAAACCATCTTTATCATCTGGATGATCAGGATTTACTGGAGTTACACCATGAACTAAGTTAATTACCCATTTTTGACTAATGCCATTCTTATCATCAGTGTTGTCATAATTACCAAAGTTAATACCAGCATAGTTAGTAGCATCTAAGTTAGTACCGTTATATGAAGCACCATCCCAAACGTAACCTTTGTTCAATAAGTTTTGAACAAATTCTTGAGCACTACTAAAGCTAATTGCATCGCCTTCAAGACCAGGTTGAGTGTAATTACCTAAATCCATTTCTTGACCAGGAGTTACATCTCAAACAGTCAATTGAGCATTTTGTTGAGTCTTAGCTGGGATTTCATCCTTAGTTAAGTAGATAGCAAATTGTTGATCACTATTATTTGTAGTTGCAAAGTTACCAAAGTTTAACTCATTGTATGACTTACCAGTCATATCTTTATTGTTGGTTACATCTTGAGCGTGATCAAATTTGTAACCATTAGAAATGTAAGCCGCAACAATATCAGAAGCACTACCGAAGTTAATGGCAGTATCCTTAGCACCAGTTACACTCGCAGTACCTACTTGATTTCCATTTGCATAAATAGTTAATCCAGCCTTGTGAGTTTCAACCGGGTTTGCCTTGTAGTAAACAGTAGCTTCTACGTTACCGTGATCGTAAGCAACATTTTGGATTTCCTTAATGTCATTACCATCAGCTAATTCACTTGGTGTAGTCTTAGCAGCATCAATTGTGTAACCAGCAATAGTTGGTGAAGTTACTTTTTGCAAAGTAGTCGGAGTTGACCAAGCAAAGTCACTTAACTTAGCACTACTGATATCAATTTCAGTGGCTACATTGTAATCATAAGTAATTTGACCATTTTCAATGCTCTTGATCTTAAGCATCTTACCAGTTACCTTATCAACTCTACCTTGACCCTTAAATGTAAGAGTATTGGTGTAATCAGTTGCAACAGGCTTATTAGTAGCTTCATCAATGTAGTGAACAGTTTCAGTTACTGTTTGAGTTAAATCAGTTCTACCATAGGCATTTTCTGGATTAATTGGAGCGTAATCGTGTTCTACATATACATAGAATGATTGATTTACACCAGGTTTATCGTCAAACATCCATTGACTAGCAGCACTTGAATATTCAGTGCCATATTTAGTTGGGTTATTAGGATCACTAGTTGCTTGCACAATGCTGTTAACCTTATAACCACCCTTGATCAAGGCATCGACAGTAGTTTGTGCACCATTGAAGTTAATTGCAGCATTATCATCACCAGAATCATTAAAGTTAGCAATTTCTTTGTTGTTATCGTTAAGATCAATAATATGTAAGTTAGCATTTTCAGCTTGCTTTACAGCATCCTTAGCATATACAACATTGACAGTGTAATCGGAACCAGTGTGGCTAACACTAGATGAAGCAACATTAGTGCCATCAGCATCTTTATCAACACTTACTACATGATATCCTGGAATCTTTGGACTATTTACACCATTAAATGTTTGATCTTCTAACCAAGTTAACGGAGTAATCCATTCACCAGTTACCTTGTCAAGTACGCCCTTAGCAGTGAAGTGTACAGGTTACTTAACATCATTTGGAGTGTATTCATCAGCACCTGAATAATGAATAGTACGAGTAATGTCCTTAGTAAGGTCAGTTTCACTAGTACCAGTTGGATACTTAGGTTGTTCACTTTATAGACGTGGATCGTTAGGGGTGATTGGCTTATCCGGAATACCTGGAGTTGTTGGTGTCACAGGTTGAATACCATGCTTAAAGGTTACATAGAATGTTGGAGTATTACCGTTAACATTGTCAAAGCTTGGCTTAGTACTATTTGCATCAAAGCCATTTGATACTAATACATAACCTTGTTTTTCATATCCAGCAATCCTATCAGCAGTACTGTAGTTAATGCTATCGCCTGCTTGACCAGTTAATTGCTCACTTTGACCTAAATCAACAGGGTGAGCTAGATCATTTACGTCTTGGTAAACAACCAAAGCATTTTGTTGATCTGGAGTTGGAGCATCCTTAGTGTAAACAACATTTACAACTTGGTTAACACCACGTTCTGGAGTAGCAAATTTTACAGTCTTAGTACCTGGAGTGTAACCAGTTACTGTTGGTGAATCAACATCAGTAAAAGCATTCTTATCAGAAGACCAAGTACCTTCATTTACAGTTGCACCAGTTACTCGATCAACAGTGTTAGTCTGTGTCCAGTTAATAGTTTGAATTGCACTATCATCCGGAGCCTTAGTACCATCTGCCATGATGTAGTGAACATGAGCAGTAGTAGTTGCAGTCTTATTAGCAGTTGCGTGTTTCAAGTAAATCTTGAAGCTTTGGTTAGATTGAGAATCATTATCAAAGCTTGGGTAAGTGAAGCCATTTTGGGCATCCCCACTCATACCTTGACCTTCATACTTTTCAAATGTATAACCATTGTTCAAGTAAGTTTGAAGTTGAGTGTTTGAACCATCAAAGCTAATTTGCTTACCTGATTCGCCACCTGCTGAGTAAGTTGCCAATACACGTTGGTTTTGTGGATCATTGTCATCAATGATTTGTAAATCAGCAGCTTGAGCTGAGCGGTTGTAAACAACAGTTACGCGTTGGTTTACATTACGCTCTGGAGCATTAAATTGAACATTTTCAAGACTCGGAGTGTAACCATCTTTAGAAAGGTCTGGTGATTTTACATTAGTAAAGGCACTCTTATCAGCTTGCCAAGTACCTTCATTACTGAATGAAGCTAATTGCTTAGGTGCGTTAGTATCGTTGTTATCGATAATTTCAAGAGTAGCCTTTTGAGTAACTTCAGGTGACTTGTTCTTAGTGTAAGTGACAGTTACATCGTTAACTTTTTGACCTGGGTAAACAGTTACGCCCCCAACAGTTGAAATGTCAACCTTGTCATAGCCTACTTCACTAGGAGTCTTAGAAGCTACAGAATCCATGTTTTGGGTTGTTGGCGTCCAAGCACGGTCCTTATCAGTTGTAGTTACATTAGTAGTGCCATCAGTACTGTAGCCCAAGATTTGACCAGTTACCTTATCGATCATGGCATTACGTTCAAAGGAAACGGTTTGAGTATAAGTATTCTTACCATCTGGTGAACCATTTACTGGAATAGTAGTTCCGTCTTCATTCACACCAACATAGTTAATGTGACGAGTTACTTTAGTAGTTAAAGCTTCCTTAGTTAAACCATCTAGGTAAACTGATGGCTTATTACGTGGATCATTAGGGTTAATATTTCCACCAGGATTATGTGGAGTCTTTGGTGTAATTACTTCAGTTTGATGACCGTAGTAAACATTAACCACAGCATCCTTAGTGTGTGCATCAACAGTTACTTGATCTGCTTGTGCTAAATCTGGAGCAGTGTAATCTGCGTTTGAAATATCTGGTGAAGTTACTTGAATCCAGTCACCAGTGTTCCAACCATCAACAGTTGTTGCTTTAGTAAATGTCTTACCATCAGCACTAACAGTCCCATAGCCCATGTCTTGACCAGTTGATGAAACAACATGAGTACGTGATAAAGTTACGTTTTGAGTTGTTGGATTATCACTAATTAAGTTAGCTGTAATCTTTTCACCGGTTACCTTGTCATAGTAATTAATTGTACGAGTTACAGTCTTATTCTCGGTAGTACCCGTGTAAATTGGTGCTTCTGGAGTCTTAGGATTGTAAGTAACAACAGTTGTTGGGTTTTGATTTGGATCTGGAGTTGGTGCTGGAACATTAGTCTTATCTGGAGTGTATCCATCAAGATTTGGCGTTGGTACATCCGTATAGTTGGCCGGAGTAGTCCAGTTTCCAGTTGGAGTTGTTACACCTGTGACCTTATCCTTAGTTCCTGGACGAGTCCAAGTAATCGTTTGAGTATTATCAGATGGTGGGTTAGTCTTACCATCTGAAACAACGTAGTGAACAGTTGAAGTAGTAGTCTTCTTATCTGTTACGTTTTCAGTATCGTGAACTAAGTACAACTTAAAGTGTTGGTCACTAGCACTATTATTATCAAAGTTACTGAAACTGATTTGATCATATGAAGTTGGGTTAGAAGTTTGGTTTTGATCATTTACAAAACTATCAATCTTGTAACCTTTAGCAATTAAGTCAGCAACGTAATTTGCAGAACCAATAAATGAAATTTGAGTACCAGTTTTACCACTATTATCGAAGTTGTTAAGTTCCTTGTTATTATCAGTCTTGTCATAAACAACTAGGTCAGCTTTTTGAGCAACTTCTGGATTCGGATTATATACAACAGTTACTACTTGATCACGGTTAGGCTATGGTGTAGTAAAGTTAGCAACAGCTTGATCTGGAGTGTAATTAGTAAGATCAGGTGAAGTTACACTAGTAAAACCGTTCTTGTCTGGAGTCCAAGTTCCTTCAATAGTTGCACCAGTAACCTTGTTAGTAGTGTTAGTTCTGGTCCAGTTGATTGTTTGAGTTGGACTATCTGCCGGAGCAGCTGGCTTATTAGCTTCGTTGCCTGCTACAACATAGTGAACATAAGCATTAGTTGTTGCCTTTTCAGTCTTAGTATCAGTTCCGTGAACCAAATAAATATTGAAACTTTGAACATTACCGTCAATACTATCAAAATTACCAAAGTTAATATTTGAAGTAGTTCCAATTGAATTGCCATTGGCATCAGTTGCACTATCAAATACGTAGCGTGAATTTAAGTAAGCTTGAAGGGTTTGTGGTTCACCGTCAAAGCTGATTGCACTACCCTTTGTACCATTGTTATTTTCAAAATTAGATAATTGCTTATTATTTTCAGTCTTATCGTAAATAGTAACCTTAGCTTTTTGTGGAGTATCTGGAGTCTTAGCATCTGGAGTGTAAACAACAGTTACATCGATATAGCCAGAATCTGGTTTTACCGTAACGGCATTCGCACTACCATCAGCGTTAGCATTTACATTACCAGTAATGTGGTAGCCGGCAACAGTTTGACCAGCAACTTGAGCTAATGTACCAGTTGATGGAGTCCAAACAGTATCACCGGTCTTGCCAGTTACTAAATCCTTAGTAGCAGTTCCAGTAAAGGTTACTTTTTGATCTGCTTGAGGAGTCAAGTGGCTTTCTGGCGTAGTGTCATCAGTAAAGATATAGTGGAAACGACGCGTTACATCTTCATTAGTAGTTACTTGTTGAGTTTGGTGACCGTAGTAAACATTGTAAACGAGATCTTGAGTAGTTGGAGTCACTTCATGAGCTGCTACAATGCTTGCATTAGTTCCATCTTGGAATTCAGGAGCAGTGTAGTTATATGCACTAAGATCATTTGAATGCTTAGCATCAAATTGAGTACTACTTTCACCAGCAGCAGTATGCCAATCTTGATTTCTAAATGATTTACCATCAGTTGAAATAGTACCGTAACCTACAACCTTACCATCTTGATCCAAAACTTGAGTACGAGTGAAAGTTACTGAATCAGTAACTGGGTTTTGTGAAATTAAGTTAGATGGAATCTTTTCACCAGTTACCTTATCGTAGTAGTTAATTGTACGATTGATAGTCTTAGATTCCTCAGTACCTTGGCGGTAAGTAGTAGTTTGTACTGGGTTCTTAAATCGTAAGCTGGAAAACCAACACTAGTAAAGCTACCACTAGCTGAACCATTAGTTACGCCATTACCAGTTGTACCGTTGTAAACGTAACCTTGGCTAATCAAGTTAGTAACAGTAGTACCTACATTGTCAAAGCTGATTTGACTACCTGCATCCCCACTAGCATTTTGTTGTGGACTTAAACTTGCACCAGTATCATAGTTAACGAAAGTAATGTTAGCATTTTGCTTGTTTGCTTCAGCATTATATAGAAAGATAATATCACGATTGCCTGGGCGAGTTCCGTTATAGAAAGCACCACCAGTATCACTATCACCCATAACTGTTTGGCCTGAAGTAACATCTGCTTGACTTAATCCCGTGTTTAAATTACCTCTCGTAGAATCATGACTAAAAGTATAAGTATTTAAGTCAATGGTACCGTCAGTTTCAGTTTGTAGTCTCATAAATGCACGGGTACCTTGATAATTAGTAATTGAAGCTCTAACATTACCAATTCGGCCATCCCTTAAGATTCCCTTAAGTGGAGTTGAAAGCAAGTCACCAACAGTAATTGGTACGCCATTATTAGTAGTTAATTGCTTATTTAAAATATCATTAAAGTCACTTGCACTATAAAGTCCGTCTGAACCTCTAGCAACCAATTGGTAAGTCTTGCCATCTTTAGTAATAGTTTGTAATTCGTTACTAGTAGAATCATAACTTGATCCATTGTAAACTTCATCACTAGTCTTATGGCTAAGAACTTTACCAGTTTCAGCATCTACATACCAAATGTTTTGCGTAACTTTATCTGGAATGTTTGAACCAGCACTATTCCAAGTACTACCAGGAATAACACTATCGGCGATTGGAAGACCTTGATCCCAAGTCACGGTAATTCGATGAGCGTCATCGGTCACAAAAGCACCCGTACCATTATCTACTGGAGAATTACTATTACCGGCAGTAATGTCAATCCGGCCAATCTTCAAGTTACCAATACCGGCAAAGTTCACAGAGTTTGTTTGGTTAAGTGACCAGTTATAGGTACCACCCTTATATGTTGAATTACTTGTAACACTAGCAGTAGTAAAAGTCCCTTGTTGACTTGGTTGAGTTCTTACAGGGGTACCACTTGCATTACTTTGAGTATCTCTAGTCATTTGGTAAACAAGTTGGGCATTACCATTTCTAACATTGTAGAATCTAATATTGTTACGATCTGTTGTAACTACAATCTTTTGACCAGTACTTACTACTTCATAAGATTGAAATGCATATTGATCAGCCGGAATTGCTGCAAAATATTGCTGATAGGCTGGATTTTCGGTGAGATTAAAGTCAGGCTTATATGTATCAATATTTACTGCACCGTTATTACCTGTTCCAGTGTTTTGTGTTGCAATAAATGAAGCAGCAAATAATGAGCAGCACGTAAGCCACTAACTTGGTTAACATTAACTTCATTACTGTTAGAGTTGTTATTATAAGATTTAATCAACTCACTTATAGGCAAATCAGTAGTTTCCGGAATCTTATTAGTTTCAATTCCCTTTAAGCCAATATTACTCAAGTCAGCAGTATCGTTATTAGCCTTTTTATCATTAGTTGAGTTATTAGCCTCAACTTGAGTAGTGGAGTTAATTGCCTGATTTTGTGTTAAATCAGCATTGGAACTAACTTGATTAGCATAAGAAGTTGCACTGCTCTGTTGAGTAGACTTTGCTGTATCTGCATTACTTTTAGCAGCTACATTTGATTCTGCTTTTTCTGTATTTACTGTATTGTTATTTAAAGTAGAATTTTGAGCTGTTTTAGCTGATTTTTGCTCAGTTGATTCACTCTTTTTTACTTCATCTGATGACTTAACAGTAATTGAACAGATGCATCGTTATTATCAACAGTTAATCCCTTGCTAGTATCTTCTGAAGCAGTTACTTCATTATTAGTATCATTAGTTTCTGCTCCATTATTACCAGCATTTACATCGTTAGAAGAAGTTGTATTGCTGTTTGATTCAACAAACTACTTTTGTATCATCATTAATGCTCGGCGTTTCAGTATTGCTCTCTGTAGCTTCATGTGCATCATTGTCACTGTTATCAATATTCTCAGCATGCACACTACTTGTATTTACACTCATCCAAAGTGTTGTACTCAAAAGAACAGAAGCAGCACCAATCGTTAATTTACGAATACTAAAATGTGGTTGGCGCTCTGCAACATTTTCCATTTGCTTTGCACGATTATTTTTTGAAACCATATTTTTCAGCCCCTTAAGTCTTAATAATCACTTTATCGTTTAGTTCAACTATAACTTCCTATAGTCGTCCCTATTCAACGTATTTAGTCTACCATGTTCTTTTAAAAAAAGTATCAAAAAAGACATTATTTTATAAAAGCTATGTAAAATGAGTACTATTACAAAAAAACACTGTATTTTAAGTTCATTTGCCGTCAGGTACTGATATTATAAAGATAAAAAATGTTTAAATAACATTTTAAAAATGTGATTTAAGTTTTTTAATAACAAAAAGTTTCACCTGTACTCAGCAATTATAAGCGCTATAAATTTAACTCATATGCCAATCGTCTGGGATCACCTTTTTCATCAACTCTGATAATACCCCGATACTTAAAACCATTTCCTTTCGCCAAAGCTTGCATTGGTTTATTCAAACGATGCGTATCAACCCGAAAGTTTCTAATGCCATTTGCGTATTGCAAACTGATAATCTCCGACAAAAAGATTTTGCCTAGACCTTGTCCTTGATAATTTGCACTTAAACAAATACGGTGAATGGTCGTATAAAGATCATTTTTATTCCAACTACCATCAATTTCTTGATAAGTTGGCTCAACACCAGTAATTGCCGCAGTATAACCAGCCACCTTTTCTCCTGCAATCAATACATAAGCATTCTTATTTTTAATATCATCTAAGATAACTTCTTCATTTGGGTAGCCACCTTGCCATTGCGTACTTCCTGATGCTTTCAAAAATTTCTTAGCATCCCCTATAATCGCCATAATCTCAGTTAAATCATTTTCGTTTGCTAGTCTAGTGTATTTTTGCATTAATAAACCCTTCCTTTTAACTTAAATAAAAACGAATTTGCAAAATAGTTATGCAAATTCGTTTTTTATGAGTTATTTTTTCATGTAAGGTTTGATGATGTCAAGCAGCTCTTGCAACGCTTCCCAATCTGATATATCTTGTACAGAAAACGGTTTGCCTGGCTCTGCGGGTGTACCATTATCCAAAAACAAGTATGCATATCCTTTAAAAATATCGATATTCACACCAAAACTATTTGCGCTCGTATTAGTTTGACGCAACATCAATGCTGGATATCCTAACTTATCCTTTAAGTGATGATATACACTCCAATTTTCTGATTCTTTGACGCTTTGTTCAATCTTTTGAACAATTTTTTTATCTTCCATCGTTCTCTTCCTTTTCTTTAAACTACGTCAAAATATACTTTTTACTACTTTTATCATACCATTCTTAATCATTGACAGACTGAATTAAGATTCAAATTTTTATTGACATCATTAAAATTAAGTGATAAATTTATTGCAATAATTAAAAAATCTTGATGAACAGAGTAACTAAAAATACTTTTTTCAGAGAATTGCTGGTTGGTGTGAAGCAAGAAAAAGCTTTTAGTGAAAATGGTTTCAAAATGATTGTACTGGTGATATTTAGCCAATAACGGGGTTGCGCTCGTTAACAACGCAAACTATTGTTAGATAGTTCAAAGGTTATTTGCGTGAGCAGATAATGAATAAAGGTGGTAACACGAAGCACTCGTCCTTTTTTGGACGGGTGCTTTTTTAATTGCAAAGGAGAAAAATATGAGAAAACGAAGACGCCGTAATGAAATTATACTTAGTTTATGTACCTTGTTAATTTTAATCGCTGGATATTTCAGCTTTTTCTACTCTCCCACTAATCGCGGTTCCCAAGTAGTTAAAGTGGGGATCGTTGGTGCAAGTAAAGGTGATATTGCGATTTGGAAAAGCGTTGCTAAAACTGTTAAGCAAAAATACGGAGTAATTGTAAAAACTTCCAGCTTCGACGGCTACGATCAGCCTGATAAAGCTCTAAAATCTGGAGATGTACAGCTTAATGCTTTTCAACACTATGCCTTTTTAAAAGAATGGAACAAGGCTAATCATGGGGGTATTAGCGCAATTGGTAAAACTTACATAGCCCCAATTCGTCTATATAGTAAAAAATATCATCATCTTAATGACTTGCCTGAAGGGGCTACTATTGTAGTTCCTAGCGATTCAACCAACGAATCACGTGCACTTTTTGTTTTAAAAAATGCTGGCTTAATCAAACTTAAGCCCAATAAAGTCTTAGTCTCGGTTGCCGATATTACTGACAATCCTAACCACTTCAAGATCAAAGAAGTAGCTTCTGAACAGACGAGCCGTGTAATCAATGACGTCGATGCTGCCGTAGTCAACAACGACTTCGCAGCTCCAGCTGGCCTGGGCGATAAACAAACTATCTTCGTTGAACCACTGAACAAAGATTCTAAACAATGGATCAACATTATCTGTGCTCGCACTAAGGATAAAAACAAAAAGATTTATCGCGAAATCGTGAAAACTTACCAAACTAAGAAAACTAAACAAATTTATAAAAAGTACTACGGTAATAAACAAATTGCCGCATGGGATGTTACTTTGAAATAGAAAAAGCAGCTTAGCATAATGCTAGGCTGCTTTTCTATTAGAATAATCTAGTCATGTAGTCGCTCACTGCACGTTGTTGCATTTCCTGCCAATTTTTAAATTTGGTTTCTTTTTTAACAAAATTATCAATCACGTCTTGAGCTACACTTTCAATATCTTGAAATTCTTTTAAGCCAAGTCCTTTTACAAAAACATCAATAGTAGTAAAGTTAGTGTTCTTTTGCATAAACATTGGATTGAATAAATCAACGTAAGATACGGCTTGTTGGTTGCCACGCTCTTCAGCTACTTTTTCCAAATTTTGCTTTAATTTATCTTTTTCATTAGTCATCTGCTTTATCCTTTTCTAAAACTTCTGTAATTCTTTGCCACTAAATTATACTGAAAAGATGCTAAAAGAAAAACTACTGTTCAGTAATTATAATCACCTTATTTTTTAACAAATTAATGTTAATTGAACATAATCCGTTATAATTAGAAACAAGAATAAATATAGGGGAATTTATGATGGAGAATCGTTATAAAAGCGTTTTTGATATAATCGGTCCGGTCATGGTAGGGCCATCTAGCTCTCACACTGCCGGTGCTGTAGCAATTGGTCGTGAAGGAAATAAACTTTTTGGTGGTGTTCCTAAAAAAGTCACGGTTCATTACTACGGATCATTTGCTCAAACGCATCGCGGTCATGGCACTGACTACGCCATTGCTGCAGGAATTTTAGGTTTTAATACTGATGACTTGCGTGTACCTAAAGCACCTGAAATTGCTAAAAAACGTGGAATCGATATTCGCTTTGTCGAAGAAGAGGGCGAAAGCCCAATTCATCACCCTAATACAGCCATTTTAGACATGACAGATGGTACTAAGAAAGTTCAACTATCTGGCTGTTCAATCGGCGGTGGAGCAATTGAAGTACGCAATATTGTTTTACATGGTATTAATATTGAGCCAGCCGGTTCTCTACCTATTGTTATCTTAGTTGACTATGAGAGAAAATTAAATCATGAACAATCATTAAGTGATTTTTTAAAGTTAAAGGCACCTTTTATGCAAAAGCATATCTATAAATCACCAACTTGTTACATCTATGAATATGACATTAATAACTACTTCAAACCATCATTAGTCGGTGAATTGAAAAAGAAGTATAAGAACATCATTTGTTTATAGTAGGAAGATATTATGTATAACCATATTAAAGAAATCGTTGCCGACTCTGAAAAAACTGGCAAACCAATCTCCGAATTGATTATTGAACAAGAATGCAAAATGTCTGGGCAGCCCCGTGAAAAGATCTGGAATAGAATGAAATATAATTTGGAAACTATGCGTGAGGCGGTAAAAAAAGGTCGCACAGGCAACGGAGTTTATTCCAGCACCGGTCTGACTGGCGGTGAAGCGGTAAAAATTAAAAAGTATCGTGAAAAAGGCCACACCCTTTCTGGTGATACAATAATGTCTGCTGTACAAAATGCAGTAGCAACCAATGAAGTTAATGCCGCAATGGGCGTTATTTGTGCAACACCTACAGCCGGATCATCCGGAACCTTACCCGGTGTATTATTCATGCTAGAAAAACGGCTAAATCTTACTGAAGAACAAATGATTCGCTTTCTTTTTACTGCGGGAGGCTTTGGCATGGTGATTGCTAACAATGCTGAAATTGCTGGCGCAACCGGTGGCTGTCAAGCTGAAGTAGGTTCGGCTTCAGCTATGGGGGCTGCTGCTGCAGTTGAAGTAGCCGGTGGAACAGCCGAGCAAAGCGCACAAGCATTATCAATTGCCATGTCTAATTTACTTGGATTAGTTTGTGATCCAATCGCTGGTTTAGTTGAAGTACCTTGTGTAAAAAGAAATGCGATTGGTGCTAGTAATGCATTAGTTGCTGCAGATATGGCGCTTGCGGGATGCAGTAGTGTAATTCCAGCGGACGAATGTATCGATGCAATGAAAAAAGTTGGTCACCAGATGCCCGCATCCCTACGTGAAACAGGAATTGGCGGCTTGGCTGGCACACCAACCGGTCAGGCAATTAAAGCAAAAATTTTTGGTGAAGATGCTTAAGGTGAAAATATGCGCGATAGTGAAACAATCAAGAATGATATCATTGCACAACTTGCTACAGTGATTGATCCTGAGTTAAATGTAGATGTAGTCAACTTAGGCTTAGTCTATGAAATCGACCTTGATGAAGACGGTATTTGTTTAATCAACATGACATTAACTACCCCAGCCTGTCCATTAACCGAAGTCTTGATTAGTGGAATTACTGAAGCTGATATTGACAGCCTTGGTCAGTATGAAAAGTGCAGTTATTAAGAGCTGTTTCTTTAACGAAAGCTTTAGCAAGCATCGTCATTACTAAATCCATATCTGGATGTCTTGAAATAGAATAAGAAACTATATCGCCTCCACAACCATCCAAAATAGGCGATAAATATAGCTTTTCACCATTAAGGTGAAATTCAGTGATGTCAGTATACCATTTCATATTAGGCATTGGCGCAAAGAAATCACGATGAATCAAATTAGGTGCTATTTTGCCAATAGTACCTTTATAGCTCGAGTATTTGCGCTTATTGCGTCTAATGCCCTTAAGGCCTAGTTTATGCATCCAGTAGCGAACTGTTTTTTCAGTAATGTTCCAGCCTTCTTTAATTAGCTGCAGCGCTACTCGGCGATAGCCATAACGGCCTTGATGATGATTAAAGATTTCTTTGATCTTGGCAATAAGCTTAGGGCGCTTAGGCTTTTTAGGTTTTCTTTTAATGATCTTATAGTAAGAGCTTCTGGCAATTATGGGCAGTTCTGGATGCTCAGCGATTGCTTCTAGCACATAGTCCAAGCTGACCTTAAATTCATGCCTTAGATCAGTAATTGCCTTAGCTATCTCTTCTGATCTTTTTCCTGATCCAAGGCCTGCAGTTTTTTTACGTATTCGTTCACAATACGCAATCGCAAGTTTTCTTCTTTCAGTTTTTGGATCTCTTTCTCCAGTTCCTTGCGCGATTTTTGACTCTCTTTGACCACGGGCAGGACGTCCTTTCTGTTTGATAATGAAATTATACCCGTTTTCTTTGTATTCTCTAAGCCAATTGTTAAGCATGCCAATGCTTTTGAAACCTAATTCTAGAGATAATTGAACATCTGACTTAGCACCAAAGATAGCTTGTTCAATTGTTTGTTCTTTAAACTTCTTAGAATAAACCCGCTTTCTAGTATTCAAAATATTTGTTCCATGCATATCAATCAATCTAAGCATGTAATCCAGATTAGCTAAGTTCATTTTATATGCTTTTGACAACTGACTGATTGAGATTTTCTCATCTTTCCATTTACGATAAATTTCTATCTTTTGTTCTTTATTAAATTTAGACATAGTAAACATTCTAAGCTAAATAGTGAATTAGTTATCCGACGGGATAATTGATTCAC